>JACCDY010765125.1_pt1 | contig 32128 bp, 25 predicted proteins | sample 7446391 | NCBI WGS metagenome assembly JACCDY01 (sample SAMN15323451, study PRJNA562643) | freshwater metagenome | isolation source: river surface water | place: USA:Blue River Watershed | collected 2017-08-18 | reverse complement strand
CGTCGACATTCGCCTTGTAAGCCAGACCGAGCAGCAGGATGCGCGAACCGTTCACCGCCTTGCGCTGGCCGTTGAGCGCTTCGGTGGCCACTTTGACCACGTAGTCCGGCATGCTGGTGTTGATTTCACCGGCCAACTCGATGAAGCGCGTGTGTTGGTCGAATTCGCGGGCCTTCCAGGTGAGGTAGAACGGGTCGATCGGGATGCAATGGCCGCCGAGACCCGGGCCCGGGTAGAAGGGCATGAAGCCGAATGGCTTGGTCTTGGCCGCCTCGATGACCTCCCAGATGTCGATGCCCATCGCCTGATAGACGACCTTCAGCTCGTTGACCAAGGCGATGTTCACCGAGCGGAAGATGTTCTCGAGCAGTTTGGTGGCCTCGGCGACGCGGCACGAGCTGACCGGCACCAGCTTCTGAATGGCGATACTGTAGAGGTCGACCGCCTTGTCGAGGCAGGCCGGGGTCAGGCCGCCGACGACTTTCGGGATGCTGGCCACTTTGCTGTCCGGGTTGCCGGGGTCTTCGCGTTCCGGTGAGAACGCCAGGTGGAAGTCACTGCCGGCTTTCAGGCCGGACCCGGATTCGAGCACTTCGCGCAGCTCGCCGTCGGTGGTGCCGGGGTAGGTGGTCGACTCCAGCAGCACCAGCGTGCCCTTCTGTAGGTGCGGGGCGATCGCCCGGCCGGTGTCGAGCACGTAGCTGAGGTCGGGCTCGCGGTAGTGGTTGAGCGGGGTGGGCAGGCAGAGAATGATCGCCTCGACCTCCTGGCAGCGGGAAAAATCCGTGGTTGCTTCGAAGCGGCCGTCGGCCACGGCGGCGGCGACGTCCTCGCCCCGGATGTGCTTGATGTAGCTGCGGCCGCCGTTGATGGCCTCCGCTTTGCGCTCGTCGATGTCCAAGCCCAGCACTTTGGCCCCGGAACGGGCGAATTGCAGGGCGAGCGGGAGGCCGACGTATCCAAGTCCGACGATGGCGATCGATTTCATGGGCTGGCCCAGAGGACACACCACCGGGCGGGGACTGGACAGGAAAAAATCGGGGGCGGGGAATGGCCGGCAATTCAAGGTTTGAGGAGGATTTGAGGGGTCATTGCGACACCGCTGGCGCCGGGCATTTCCGGAGAGGGAGCCCGAGTGGCTGCGCCCGGACATCGCTGGGTGAGGCGGAGGGTCTTAAGAAGGACTGGGAATGGCCTTGCTCAGGCTTGTGGCAGGCTTGTCCGTTTTGGGGCAGGCCTTGCCCAAAAAACCATTTGAAACCAACCCCATCCGGGTCGAGGTTGTTACTGGATCAGTCGATCAAAGCCGCGATGCCCCCCCAGCTCTGCAGCTTTGTAGTCCAGATCTGCAGAAAACCCAACCCATCCCCCCCAATGAATGCTCGTTTCGTCTTCAAGGCGCTACTGGCGGCGTTTGCATGCGCATACTCCGCCCTTACCCAAGTGTGTGATGCAGTGGATCTGACTTGGGACCACAATGCTGATGGCACCGCTTCCGACGGCGCCGGCACTTGGACCAATGCCAATCAATGGTGGGATGGTGCGGCCAGCGCCACTTGGACCGCTGGTGACAATGCCACGATCGGCAGCGGGGGCACGGGGGGTACGATTTCGCTGGGTGGGAATGTCACTGCCGGAACGATCGGACTGAACAACTTTTCTGGCACCTACACGATCCAAGGCACGGCGCAAACGCTGACGACAAACGGCGGCATTACCATCGGAGCGGATGCAGGCAATGTGAGCTTCAAGGGAACCGCTGCAACGACAGGCTTGCTCACCCTTAATGGCACCGGCGGCATCACCATGAACGGCACGGGACTGCTGGATCTTTATACGAACATCGTCCTCAGCTACACCGGTCCCACGGTGATCAATAGCGGCGTGGTGCGCATCAACGCCGGCAGCAAACCCACTGGCAATTTCACTCTCAACGGTGGCATGCTCACCGACTACTACAGGCAGACCGGCATTTTTTCCAGTGGTCTTGGCACCGGCAACAATCAGATCCAAATCTACGGCAATAGCGGCTTTGGTGCCGGCAACGGCGGCTCCAACTGGCGCATAGGCGCTCAGAACTCGACTCTCACCTGGGGCGTGGCGAATGAGAACAGCAATGCCAGTGCCACCGGCTATTTCAATCCCACGGTGCTCAAGTTCCGCGCACCCTTGGCTGACAACAGCGGGGCCAGCATTTACGGACAGCCGACTTTGCAGAACCGGCTCGATCTCAATGGCGGGGCAAGGACGATCGACGTCTACGCCAAAGGCACCAACCCGAATGATGCATCGTCCTCGTTTGCGACGATCGCCAACGGCATTCAAGATACCGGTGGAACCGGTAGTCTCACCAAGACCGGCGGAGGTGCTCTCCTCTTTGGTGTCAACACCAGCACTTGGGGAGGCAGCACCACTGTCAGCGCAGGGCGCCTGGACTTTGGTGGCACCAACCTGGCCAACATCGGTGGCGGCTCCGGCCGCAACATCACCGTGGCAGCGGGAGCGGTGGTGCGTTTCAATGCTCTCAGCGATTCCATCCTGAGTCGCTTGGTGGAAACCGCAGACGAAATCGGCGTGATGACTGGCGGGACTGCCAATAACTTCGATTTCAGTGGCAGCACCGGAGCGAACCTTCCCAATGCCTTCCTCGGCAACTGGGCCAGCAATGGTGCGAAGGCGGAAATTAGTGGCACCATCACTGCAGGCAGCAATGGTTACAAGATCGGTGCTCTTGGTAGCAACGGTCTTCTCGGCATCCGCAGTGTGCTCAGTGGTGACAATAGCCTGACCATCGGTCAGACCGGGGCCAGCGGCCTTCGCATCAACCTGGTCGCAGCCAACACATTCACCGGAGAAACGGTGATCACTGCAGGCAACAGGCTCACCTTGGGCAACAACCTTGCGCTGCAGAACAGTGCGCTCAATGTGGGATCTGCCGGTGGCAACTTTTCACTCGCTGCCGGCACCAACAGCGGCCGTATTGTAGATGAAACAGAGGCCTCAAGCCCGACCTTTGGCGGGCTGATTGGCAGTCGAAACCTGATTTCGGTGTTTTCCGCCTCCGCCGGCAACAACGAAACCAACCTTGCAGCAAGCGCCGTCACCGGCTTCACCCTCAACGTCGGCACCGGCAACACCTACACCTACAGCGGCGCGATTGGCGGTTTCGGTGCCGGAGCCAGTGGTGGCACCGGTGGCGCCTCGACCCTGACCAAGACCGGCGACGGCACGCAGATTCTTTCCGGCACCAGCAGCTACACCGGTGCCACCACGGTCTCGGGCGGCACACTGGTGGTCAATGGCAGCATCTCATCGAGCATCCTGACCACAGTCCAGTCCGGCGGCACGATCGGTGGTTCCGGCACGGTGGGCGCCCTGACGATCGACAGTGGCGGCTTCATCAATCCCGGCAACAGTCCGGGCATCCTCAACACCGGCAACTACACGCAGTCCGGTTTGTACACCGCGGAGATCAACGGCTTGAGCGCCGGCACCCAGCACGACCAGATCAATGTCGTCGGTTCGGTGACCATCACTGGCGGCAGCTTGAGCACCTTGTTCAGTGGTTCCTACGCGGAGAGTGATCTGATCTTCATTCTGCTCAATGACGGCGCAGATGCGATCAGCGGTACCTTCTCGGGTCTTGCCCAAGGATCTACAGTGACCAGCTACGGCGGTTATAACTGGCAGATCAGTTACAGCGCCGACTCAGCGGGGTTTGGCTCTTTCACTGGCGGCAACGACATCGCGTTGATGGCGGTGGTCATTCCCGAGCCTGGTGCCGCCTTGCTTGGTGGTATCGGTTTGCTGATGCTGCTGATGCGTCGCAGCCGGCGTTGAACGAGCAGCCATGCGTTTGCGATTCGTTACTTGCGACTCAACCGGCGACCTCCTCATACACCGCCAGCGTGCTGCGGCACATGGCTTGCAGGGTGAAGGGATCGCCGACAGTGCCCGGCTTCGGATGTTCGGTGAGGATGGCGCGGGTGCGGGTCCACAGCGATTCACGGTCGCCGAGCGGCACGCGGCCGGCGGGGAACAAGGTGGCGAGCAGCTCGCCGACGCCGCCGCAATCGTAGCCGACGACCGGTTTGCCGAGCGCGAGTGCCTCAAGCACGGTGCGGCCGAACGATTCCGGTTGTTGCGAAAGCGCGCAGACGACGTGGGACACCGCCATCACTTCGCGGATGTCGCTGCGGTGGCCGAGGAAAGTGATGTCGGAGTCCAGCCCGAGTGATGCGACCAATTGCTGCAGCTCGGCGAGGTAGGCGCGTTTTTTCGGATGGGTGTCGCCGGCGATCAGGCCGTGCACAGGAAATCCCTGGCTCTTGAGGCGGGCGATGAGGCGGAAGAAATCCTCGTGTCCCTTGAGGCGGGTGATGCGTCCCGGCAACAGCAGTGTCGTCTTGCCGGCGAGTTGTGCTTGCTCGTGGTGCCAACGATCGAGCCAAGCGGCCTCCGGTTGGAAGGCGCTGCCGTAGCGGGCGAGATCGATGCCGCGCGGGATCACGCGGATGTCGGCTTCGCAGGTCTTCGGGTAGTGTTGCAGGATGTAGTCCTTGATGCTGGCCGACACGGCGATGACGCGTTCACCGCGGGTCATCACCGCCGAGTAGGCGTTGGTCGAATAGAACCCGTGCACCGTGCTGATCAGGTGCGGGCGCTTGCCCGGGGGCATCCCGCGCCACGCCAGCCAGGCGACCCAGCCCGGGACGCGCGAGCGGATGTGAAGGATGTCCGGTTGTTCCTTCTCAAGTAGCCGTCGCAGTGGCCGCACCTGCAGCAGGGTGGCCAGGCTCTTGCGGTGGACCGGCAGGGCAACGTGGCGCGACCCCGCCTGCTCCAGCGCCTCGACCAAGCGGCCGCCGTTGGAGACGACCAGCGACTCGTGGCCCGCCGCGACCAGGGCTGCCGCGATTTCAAGCGTGCCGCGTTCGACACCGCCGGCGTTGAGTTCGGGAAGGATCTGGAGGACTTTCATCGGGCGGACCTCCCCACTGTGCCGCCTGCGGAGCGGTTTGACCAGCCTTGGCTGAGCCCTGCACGGCGCGCCGGCTGCTGATTTGGGTTTGATTTTTCCGGGGCCAGCTTCCACAAGCTCCGGCCATGGCCAAGGCAAGCAATGAGAACCGGGTAGTCGTCAAAGTCTTCCTCTACGGCATTCAGCCGCAGATCTGGCGTCGATTTTCAATCGATCTCAGCGCGACGTTCATTGAATTGAGCGATGCCATCCAGGCGGCGATGGGTTGGGAGAACAAGCACCCGCACGAGTTCCGCCACGGCAAGGGCAAGCGCTTGGTCGATGTGATCGGGCCGGTCGGGCTCGAGGATCAGACGCCGGGTGAATTCCAGGATGAGGCGAAGCTCACGCTCGATGAATATCTGGGCAAGAAGCGGCTGCCGATCCGCATGCTCTACCGTTACGACTTCGCCGATGAATGGATCCACGAGGTGGTGTTTGAAAAACGTGAGTCCGGCGAGGCGGCTGCGGCGGGCACTGCGGGTGCGCCGAAGATGATCGATGGCGAGCGCAACAGCCCTGAGGAGGATTCCGGCGGCACTTTCCAATACATGCAGGCCTTGCACGGTGAGATTGCCTGGATGCATCCGGGATACGATCCGGAGGCGTTTGATCCGAAGGCGGTCGACTTCAAGAAGAAGGCGACGAAGAAGCGGAAGTGATCCGTCGCGCCGGCATCAACTGCACGATCAGGATGCCGACCAAGATCAGCGCGCAACCGATCAGGCTGCGCATCGTCAGTCGTTCGTCGAGCACCAGGTAGGCGGCGAGCGCGGCGAACACCGCTTCCAGGCTCATGATGACCGCGGCTTTGCCTGCCGGGCAGCGTTTCTGGCAGATCACCTGAATGGTGAAGGCGATGCCGACCGAAACGATGCCTGCATAAACGATCGGCCCTGCGCCGTTGATGATCGTCTGCAGCGGGCAGCGTTCGAACAACAGGCCCGCCAACCCGCTGAGCAGCGCGCAAACGACGAATTGCAGCAGCGAGATTTCCAGCGGGTCGCCGGTCTTGGCGATGGCGTCGATGGTCATGATCTGTCCGGCCCAGAGCAAGGCGCTGATCAGCACGATCGCGTCACCTGCAGCCATTTGGTAGCCGCTGCTTATGCTGAGCAGGTAGAGGCCGGCCAGGCAGGTGGCGACGCCTGTCCACAGCCCGCGTGGTGCGCGTTGTCCGACGATCAGTCCGATCAGCGGCACGAAGAGGATGTAGAAGCTGGTGATGAATCCGGCATTGGCGGTGCTGGTGAAGGCAAGGCCGGCTTGTTGTGCGCCGGCGGCGCCGAACAGGAACAATCCGGCGAGCGTGGCACCGCGGAGTTGTCGTGAGCTGCCGGGTTGGGTGTAACCGCGTTTGCGGCGCAGCCAAACGACCGGCACCAACGAGAGCGACCCGAGCGCGAAGCGCAGCGCGTTGAAGGTCATCGGCGGCAGCCCGCGGTCGATGCCGATTTGTTGGGCGACGAAGGTCGACCCCCAGAGGATCGTCATCAGCACCAACAGCAGTTCGTATGGCCAGGTGGCGGCTGGTCGCGTGGTGCTCATGCGCGGATGGATGCCAGCAATGCGCGTGCGGCGGTGATGACGGTGGTGCTCGCCAATTCCTTCTGGCAGCGCAAGTCGAGCGGGCACTTCGGCAGCAGGCACGGCGCGCACTCGACGTGCTGGTGGAGCACCCGGTGGCGTTTGCCCAGTGGCCGTTTCCACGCCGGGTCGTTGGCTCCGAACAAGGTCAGGCAGGTGGCGCCCAGGTGGGCGGCAAGGTGCGGCAGCGAACCGTCGGCGGCGATCACCAATGGATAAGCGGCAAGTGATGCGAGGTCGGGTTGCCGGAGGTCGATCTCCAACACATCGATGTCGTCCTTGAAGATCGCGCAGATCGCGGCATCCAGCCCCCGGCTCTTGTCCTGTCGCAGGTGGCCGACGGTCCAGGTGCACGGCATTTCCGCCAACGCGTGCCCGAGTTCCAACCACCGATCGAGCAGCCATTCATGACTCGGCCCGTAGTCGGAGTCGGGCACCAGCAGGACTTTGGGTTCGGCTGCGGCTGTCGGCGATTCCAGCGGGCTGAAGAATTCCGGCTTGCTGGTGTTCACGCCCATTTCCGCCGCCGCCTTCAGATAGAACTGCACGCGGTGCTCGGTCGGGTGTGGTGCGTCCGTCAGCGGATGCGTGAGCCGTTTCGGCAATTTGCCGACTTTCGGTCCGAGGCGGCGTTCGATGCGCGCCTTGGCCACGGTTTTGGCATGCGGGCCGTCCTCCCACAGCAAGGCGGCCTGCCACGGGTCGCCATCGATCGTCGTGATCACTTCAATGCCGCTCACGGATTGCCAGAACGGCACTTGTTCGCTCCGGCACAGCACTCCGACACCGAGGCCCGAGGCCGCCAGCGCGCGCACGGCGGGCACAGCGAAACAACACTCGTCCCAGGTCGAGGGCGAAGCAATCAACAGGCCGCGGGCGGGACGGGTCACGGCAGAGACCGTACCGTGCCGCCCGACAACTGACAACTGACAACTGACAACTGATCGCCGGCCTGCCGATCACTTGCCGGTTTTCATACCCAGCATCTGCAGGTTGGCTTCGGCGAAGGCTTTACCCATCAGCGCGAAGGTCTTGGCGCATCCCATGTAGTGATAGCCGGCGTTGGAGGCGCCGCGTTTCCACATGGTGACTTCCTCCGGGCTGATCGTTTCCGCCTCGAACTGCTTCAGGTAGGCCTTCTGCTGGGCCTCGTCCATCGAGCCATCCTTGTTCGGCGCGTTCTTGTCCTTCACGCGCAGCAGGTAGCTCATCTGCTTCACCTTGGCGTATTTGCTGTCGATGGCTGCCAGCTCGTCGGCCCAGAACGGCGCGGTCTCGACCGCGGCCACGTTGCCCTTGAATTCCTCCATCGCGGCCGGCGCGGCCATCGCCTTGCGGAAGGCCACGGTGCCTTCCTTTGCCTTCAAGCCGTCCACGCCGAGCACGCCGATGACCACCGGCATCTTGGGCGCACTCAAGTCCTTGCGGACGTCGCGGATGAGGCAGGCCATCAGCCTGCTGTATTCCGAGTAATCGCGCACGCCATCCGCGCCATTGGGATAGGTGCCGCCGTCGACCAGGTCGTTGAAACCTTGGAACCAGACGAAACCGGCGATTTCATAGCCGGCGGCCGGATCGTATTCCGGGCAAACGCGCTTGGGATCGGCGAGCACGCTTTTGACGTGATCGATCATGAAGTGATAGAAGCGACCCGATTGAGCTGCCTTGGCGGCTTTTTCCGCCTCGACGTCCTTGCCCTGCTTCTGCATCTGCGCGATCTGCGCCTCGTTGAACTCGTAAGGGCCAGCGCTGGGTGGGCGGAATTCGGTGTTCAGGCTGCGGCCACCCCAAGCGGTCTTGATGATGAGGACCGGCTCCTTGAGCGTGGCATCCATCGTCAGGCCGAACAGGTATTCCGGGCCGATCTTGCCCGAATCCTTGTCGAAGCTGGCACCGCGTGCGCCGTATCCCGTGGTCAGCTTGCCGAAACCCTCGCCGTTGGCGTTCCCTTCGTAATGGCCGGTGTAATACGAGATCCACGTGTGATCGGCCACAGCGGGTTTGCCGTCGGCATCGCGCATCTGCTTGAGCAGTGGTGCCGTGGCTGGATCATCGCCGATGTAATCGAAAGTCTCGATGCGTGCATGGCCTTCCATGTTCGACTGACCGGCGAGGATGAAGACCTTGAGTTTTTTCGATTGGGCTGACGCGCTGAGCGGCAGCAGTGAAAGGGAGATGGCGAGGAGCAGAAGCGTTTTCATGGATGGTGGCTGGGTTTCAGGATGCTGTGGATTCAACGATCCGCTGTTTTGTCATTTTGCAACAGTCGCATGATGGTCTGAGGCGGCAGTCTAGGGTTGTAGGCTCATGTGCATCACGGAGTCCCCAAAATGATCATGAAGAACCAGTCCTTGTGCGAAAGGGCGTTGAGTGGATCGGGGTACATGAATTGCAGGATGACCGCCACCAGGGCCCAGAACGCGTTGAATGCGAATGCGACCTTCCGCATGGGTTTCCAAGGTTCGTTGCGCTCCGTGGCGAACCACACCAACAGCATGCCCGCCAGCGAGGAAAAGAAGGTGGTCCACAAGAGCCAGACCATCATGTGGATTTTGGCCCCTTGCACGGGGCAGGCAGAGCAGCCTTCGCTAGGGTTCCATGGTTGATTGGCGATGGAGTTGACGATCGTGGACGCGAACAATGACAACAGGATCGCACAGCCAAGCGTGAGCACCGGCATTGTCGTCAGAGCTGCAAATGTGCAAAGCGGTCTTCCCGGTGGGCGGGCGACAAAGGGTTTGAGGCGTGGGTCCTTCATCCGGCATCTGCGATGCTAAGCGGCGGCGGTGTTCCTGAAAGCCAAAAGTCAGACGCTTCCGGCCTACCGCCCTCTCTCGGCCAGCTCCCTGCACAGCAAGCAGCTTTTGCCATCGCAACCGCGGGCGCTGCAGTGTTCGCGGCCGTAGAAGATGATCTGCAGGTGCAGCTTGTTCCATGACTCGCGCGGGAACACCTTTTTCAAATCGCGTTCGGTTTGTTCGACATTTTTGCCGTTGCTCAGCTTCCAGCGTTTCGCCAAGCGGTGGATGTGGGTGTCGACCGGGAATGCCGGCACGCCGAAAGCTTGGGCCATGACTACCGAGGCGGTCTTGTGGCCGACGCCGGGCAGTGCTTCAAGCGCCTCGAATTCGGCCGGCACTTCGCCGCCGTGCTGCTCGACGAGGATTTTCGATAAATCCGAGATCGCCTGCGACTTGCGCGGCGAGAGTCCGCAGGGGCGGATGATTTCGCGGATGCGCTCGACCGGTACTTTCATCATGTCGCGCGGATTGTCGGCGAGTGCGAACAGCGCGGGGGTCACCTGATTGACGCGCACATCGGTGCATTGCGCCGACAGCAGCACGGCGACCAACAGGGTGTAGGGGTCCTTATGGTCGAGTGGAACCGGCGTTTCCGGATACAATTCCTGCAATCGGCGGCGCAGGTGATCGGCGCGTTCCTGTTTGCGCATGGGGCAGTCTCGATCGCGGTGGCGGCGCGATCAAGCGCGAAGCAGGTGGTCATAAATTCACAACGCGTTCTTGTGAGGTTGGCGCATGACACCCTAGGATGCCGCCCATTCGCTTTCCCATGTCGACCGATCCCTCATTGCCCGCCGTTCCTTTCCGCGAGGCCGTGCGCGTGTGGATCCGGATCGGCCTGCTCAGTTTTGGCGGGCCGGCCGGCCAGATCGCGGTGATGCACCGCATCCTCGTGGAAGAGAAGAAGTGGATCAGCGAGAATCGATTCCTCCATGCCTTGAACTACTGCATGTTGTTGCCCGGGCCCGAAGCGATGCAGTTGGCGACCTATGTGGGTTGGCTGCTGCACGGATGGCGCGGCGGCGTCGTGGCCGGTGTGTTGTTCGTGCTCCCGGGGTTTCTCGCCATTCTGGTGCTTTCGATCGTCTACGCGCTGCATCAACAGGCGGCGATGGTTGCGGCGTTTTTCTTCGGCCTCAAGGCGGCGACGCTGGCGGTGGTGATTGAGGCGGTGGTCCGGATCGGCCGCAAGGTGCTCAAGAACCGCGCCATGCTGGTGTTGGCGGCTGCGGCATTTGTGGCGGTGTTTTTCTTTGAATTGCCATTTCCACTGATCGTCCTGGGTGCGGGCCTGGTGGGCATGGCGGGTGGGCGACTGCGGCCGGATTTGTTTTGCGTGATTCGCGGGCATCAGGCCGATGGTGGCGACGAGGAGGCATCCCATCACCTGCAGGGAGCATCGATCCGGCCGACATTCGGGCGGGCGCTGCGGGTGGCGGCAGTGTGGCTGACCTTGTGGATTGCGCCGATCATCGCGTTATGGATGTGGCTCGGGCGGGAACACGTGCTGGTGCAGGAAGGCGTCTTCTTCAGCAAGGCGGCCGTCGTGACCTTTGGCGGCGCGTATTCGGTTTTGGCCTACATGGCCCAGCAGGCGGTGGAGGTGTATGGTTGGCTGCAACCCGGCGAGATGCTCGATGGCTTGGGCATGGCGGAATCGACACCGGGGCCATTGATTCAAGTCGTCCAATTCGTCGGGTTCATGGGGGCTTTTCGCGCTGGCGCGCCGTTTGACCCGCTGGTGGCGGCGGTGTTGGCATCGATCGTGACCACCTGGGTCACTTTCGTGCCGTGCTTCCTTTGGATTTTCGTCGGCGCGCCGAGTGTCGAGCGGTTGCGTGGCAACCGCACCCTGACGGCCGGCCTGTCGGCGATCACCGCGGCGGTCGTCGGAGTGGTGCTCAATCTGGCGATCTGGTTTGGCGTGCACGTGTGGTTTGCACGGGTCGGAGAATGGCGGGGGTGGGGACTGCGGTTGCTGTTGCCGGATTGGGCGACGGTGGATGTGGCGGCGATCGCGATCGCCGCCGCGGCCTGCTACCTCTTGTTCATGCGCAAGTGGAACCTGATCCTGGTGCTCCTGCTGGCCGCCTTCGGTGGGGTGCTGTGGGCGTGGGTCCGCTAGCCGGCAGTCCGGATTCACGGGGATTTGTCGCGGTTGCTGCCGTCTTTGCTGGCAATCCGGCGACGGTTGGGAATCATGCCCGGAATTCCATGAAAGTCATCATTCGTTATTCGCTTGGGGTCGCGCTGTGGGCGGGCTTGATCGGTGTGAACCTGAAGGCGGCGAGCTTGGCGAAACTCAAGGAACGGCCACGTGCGGTCATCTTCGTTTCCACTCCGGCCGATCCGTCATGGCAGGACTTCGCCGTGTTGGCGGCGCAAGCGGCTTCGTTCGATTCGGGCAATGGCGACCAATTGTTCCGCATCGAGTCGACCGTGATCGCCTTGGATCAGGCGGGCACCTTGCCGCGCGAAGTTGTCGATTTCCTCAAGCGCTTCCAACCGCACAGGACGCTTCATCTGGGTGAAAATCCACTGCCCGCAAAGCCGGGCTTCGGTGAGCACGCCGAGCTGGGTTGTCATTCCGCGCAGGAGGCGGCCTTGATCCTGGCCAACACGCTGTGGAAAACCTCGAAGCGGGTGGTGATCTGCCGGGATGATGATTACGCGTCGGCCCTGATGGCGTCGACCTTGGCCGCGCGCCTCAAGGCGCCCTTGTTGTTCAGCGGGGCGGACGGAATTTCCAAAGCCACCCAACAAGCGATCCAACGCCTGCAGCCGGAGGAACAAGTGTTTGTCGGCAAGGCGCCGGAAGGCATGAAGGTCACGGCATTGCCGGATTTCGACAGTGTGGCGCGCTGGGTCAAAAAGCAGGGCGCGCCTTGCGACTATCTGGCGGTGGTGAACATCCGCGACCGCACCAGCACCAAGGTGCGCAAGCTTTCGCTGGCGGCGCCGGCCTTCGCTGCCGGCCGCAAAGGCATGGTGCTGCCGATCGATATGGAATTCCGCTGGCGCGAGTTGTTCAAAGGCCAGCCGATCAAGGGTGATTTGCCGAAAGGCATCCGATCGGGCGCCAAGCCGCCGGTTGCGGGGGTCATGAAATTCGCGGAAGGCGAGGTGCCGTTTGTCGTGGGCTGCGGCAAGACCGAGAAGGATTTCCTGCTGTGGCTGGATCTGAATGGTGATGGCGCATACGACGCGAAAGGTGAGGGTCCCTTCAGCCGGAATTTCCAGATGGATCTGTTAGGAAAACCGCGCCTGCTCGATTTTGCCGAACGCTACGGGCCGAAGCGCGATCTGACGGTCACCACCGGCAATGCGGAACAGGTCACGCGCTTCCTCAAGGACCGTTATCGCGCCGTTGGTGCTCCGGAATTTTTGTGCCTCATCGGTTTCCCTGATGCGATTCCCCAATCGATCCTGCCTTATGATCATCGTGCCGACCTGACCTCGGACCTTCCCTATGGCGATCTCGATCAGGACTTGTTCAGTGAAATCGCCGTGGGCCGCATCATTGCGGAAAACGCCACCTTTGCCACGCTGCATGCCTGCCGCACGCTGCGCTACAACGAACTCGTATACAAACAGCCCGCTGACTCCTGCTGGAGCAATCGGGCCGGGTTGGCGCGATGGGAAAACACCTTGGGGAAATACTTTGAAAACGTCGGCATCGATGCGTCCGCCCACCATGACAAGGAGGATCGGCCGTGGGTCAAACCGCCGAAGGGCGACAAGAAGGGTGAGCAGGCGAAGTCCTTCGGTCCCGAGTCGCCACTCGCCAATGTCGGGTTCATCAGTCACATGGCCCATTCGTGGTGGAAGGAACTCGGCGAGACCTATCACATGGATTCCGAAACCTTGTTGGCGCCGGTGGTGATCGAATCCGGCGGCTGCCTGACCGCGAATCTCGATTGCGAACCGGAATTCCGTTCGGTGATCGCCCGCTTGTTCCGCAATGGTGCGGTGAGCTTCTGTGGTCAGACGCGTCCCGGTATCGCCCCGCAGGAACAGCAACGCGTGGAGTTCTGGAATGCCATCAGCGCTGGCATGACGATCGGTGAAGCCCACCGCCATGCGCAGAACAGCAAGGCGGCGACTTGTCTGATGACGGGTCAGTTGGCTCGCGGCGGCGATTTCTATCAGTTGCAGATCCGCTCCTTGTTCGGTGATCCGGCGTTCAAGCCTTCCTTGCCGTCCGCTCCGGCCTCCGCTCCGGTCAAGACCACGGTCGATGGGGACAAGCTGGTGGTGACCGGTCCGCAGTCGTGGTGGGTCGAGCGCATCCGGGTGCCCGAGGATTGGAAACTCTGGGCCGACAAGCCGCTGCATGTCGTGCGCGGGTATGGCGCTTACCCGCAGCGCCAGTGGTGCAGCGAGCAATACGACAAGGAAGAGATCTATGCCAACGTCCAGATGACCACCAAACAGCGCGTGGCCTCGATCGAGCAACTGCAGCCACTACCCGCACCGCTGGGTTATGACGGCAAGCAGGCGGTCGATGAACATGCCGACGGCAGTCGGACCTACCATTGGCGCGTGCGCATGATCGACTTCGACCAGAAGGCCGGCACCATCATCAACAAGGCCGATCGCGTCGAATTTCGTGTGCAGTATGCGCAGTGAGGGCGGCTGATTGACGTCGCCTGATGATCTCAGGCTTCCCATGCGCCGGATTTCCCGCTTAGTCTGCGCTGGTGAATCGGCGTATCCCCGGCGTGCTGTTGTTGCTGTTGCTGGCCATGAGCGGCAGCTCCTGTTGTTGGCTGTTCGGCAACCACTATCCGCCAACACCGCAGGTTTTCCACAAGCCCGGCTGCATGTCAGCAGTCCAGCGCGAGTGCCGCACGCCGTCAGGCGATTGGACATTGGACCTCGATTACGGCTACGATGCGCAGGGCAAGCTGATTGCCGTTCGTTCCCGCTATTTCACCTTCACCGGCCACGACTCCGCCACCGGCGAGTTTCTGCCGACCCGCTGCGAACGCGCCTATGACGTCGCGCCCGATGGTAAGCTGACACTGGTTTCCGAGGAGATTCGCGATGCCAAAACCGGCGACCCGGTGAAACGCAGTTTCCATGAACCTTCGGTGAAGCATTGGATGACATTCGAGCAGGCGCTGCGTGAATTGCAGCTCGAGCGCCAGCATCCGCCATCCTGATGGAGGGGTGGCTAAGCATGGCGCGTGATTGCCGATCCGAGGATCGATTTTTGAATGCGGAAAGAATGGAATTTATTTAAATCAAACCTCATCCATCAACAAACAGCAATCATCCATCCCTGTTTTGGCGTGACTCAATCCGAATGATCTGCCAGATCAAACCTGATCTCTAAGATCATTTCCATGGGCTATGAAATAAAACAAGCCGCTCGGGTAGTGGGCTGGAAACCAGTCAAAACTGGCATGTACTATTATGGCTATCGATATTACGAGCCGGAGACGGGGAGATGGCCGAGCAGGGATCCGATTGAGGAACAAGGTGGAACAGGCATATATACTTTTGTATCAAATAGTGTTACAGGGAAAGTAGATATATTAGGAAGAGAAGAAATGAGCGCAGGAGAAGAAGCTCCTGAAGAGCGCCCATATACATGGCATTGCGAATGCAAAGGCGTAGTAAGTTTGTATGCCGCACCCCCAGATGCAAAATGCCCTCCCACACACATGACAATAGGAGATGGTTTTAGCACTGAATATGACCGGGCAAAGATCAACGCAAAAGAAAGCACCAAGCGCCTACTCGGACTAACGAAGCCTAAGTGTTGCTTCTGGAGTAGCGTTCCCGCAATCGAATGCACATGCAGGAAAGAGTATTCGGATCCAAATGGTGGAAACGGCCCATGGGACAACGGCGAAGCAAACGAATTAGAAGTGAAACCTAACCCAGATATTAACTGGGGCGGTGGGTTGGATGGCATTGATTTCTAAGGCTCCACTCTATTCAAATGATAAACATGAGCGCTTTATTCTTTTTGATGATATTATGCGTGGCGAGCAACGCTTCAGAATGTGGTGCCGCTAGTCCCGCTGAAAACAAACAACTGACATACTATTGTAAAGGTTTGATCGAACGTGACAACACAGGCAGGGCAAAACTTAAAATAATTGAATACGTTGGCGATCGAAATAAAGCAGTCCAAGCGGTTCAATCTCATGAGGAAGATTTAAACAAAGGTCTCTATGGTCCTAAGGCCGGCGCTTACAAGGTGTTCTTTTTGGGGGAGATTGAGAAGAAGGCAATCGATGGAGCCATCAAATCGTTATCTTTTGGTTCAATGGGAACAAGCTATGATGATGAATTCAATGTGTCGGGACTTAATAGAAGATGTCATATTAGAGAAATAGAGTCGTTTGTTTTCCAGTATATGCTAAAACCTTATGTTGAGCATCCCGAGTCTATGAAATAATCAGTTGAAAGGGGCGGTCTGTATGTACAGTGACCGTATTCGCCTGATACTTGGTGTCGTTTTGGCGAGCCTGCGCCCCACCACATCTAGCCCCTTCCCACCGGCCTACAGAACTGCGTAATAGTACATGCCGGTTTGAGAAAGTTGCACGCGGTTGCGCCGGCAACTAGAGACAGCATTTGAACATCGAACATCGAACGTCCAACATCGAACATCGAAGTGAAGAGAGGTGGGAAAATCGATACGGCCTATCCACCTCACTTCGCCGTTCAGTTTCGATGTTCGATGTTCGGTTTCTCTGGAGTGCCGTGTCGGCGACACGGCGCTACCTCATCTCGCCTCCTTCTACCAAGCTGTCAGATTGTGCAATAGCATAGGCTGCTCTCTCTTCAATGACGATTGCCGATTGTTGAGGGTTGATTTTTGAATGGAGACAGGATGGCTTTTCTTCAGATCAAACATCCTCAATCCTCAATCATCAATCGTCCATCCGCCTTCTTTTTAAGCTTCCCCGATTGCGCGACATGAGGAGTCTTGCAATCCTGCCGATCCGGCCTAAGTAGCCGTAACGATGTCGATGCTCACCCGCGATTTCCATTACGAGCTGCCGCCGGAGCTGATTGCCGACCGGCCGTTGGCCGAGCGCTCGGCGTCACGGATGCTGGTGTTGCATCGGGACAGCGGGGTGATCGAGCACCGGATGTTCCGCGATCTGCCCGAATTCCTGCGGCCGGACGATCTGTTGGTGCTCAATGACACCCGGGTGATCCCGGCGCGGGTGTTTTCGGACGACGGTGGCATCGAACTGCTCTGCCTCGACCGCTTGTCGCCCACCGAGTGGCGCTGCTTGGTCAAGCCGGGCAAGAAGATGAAGGTCGGCCGCTCGCTGGAGGTCGCCGGGATCACTGGCGTCGTCGTCGAGGTGTATGACAATGGCGACCGGCTGATCCGCTGGGACAAGGAAGTTGATCTCGACACCCACGGCCATCTCGCGCTGCCGCACTACATGGGCCGCGACGACGAGCTCGCTGATCGCGAACGCTACCAAACGGTGTATGCCCGCGAGGAGGGAGCGATCGCCGCGCCGACGGCCGGACTGCACTTCACGCCGGAACTGCTCGAGTCGCTGCCGCATGCCTTCCTCACGCTGCATGTCGGTGTCGGCACCTTCCGGCCGGTCAGCGCGGAAGTGGTCACCGACCACGTGATGCATTCGGAGAAATTCGCGGTCAGTGAGGAGACGGCACGGCGCGTCAACCAAGCCGGCCGGGTGGTCGCGGTGGGCACCACGGTGACGCGCGTGCTCGAGGCCATCGCCCGGGATGGCGGTGCGCCGAGGATTCCCGCACAAGCCCAACGCGGGGCCACCGACATCTTCATCCATCCGCCATACGAGTTCCGCGCGGTGGGCGCGCTGCTGACGAATTTCCACCTGCCGGAGAGCACGCTGATCATGCTGGTCAGCGCGTTTGCCGGCCGCGAGTTGGTGATGGAGGCCTATCGTCAGGCCGTCGAGCAGCGATACCGTTTTTACAGCTACGGCGACTGCATGCTGTTGGTGTAAGAAAAAGACAGAAGACCTAGAGACAGAAGACAGAAGATCAGAAGAGGCTGTGGCTCGAGCTTAGACTTTCAACCTCATGAGATGCGTATTCCATGCGGCATGAAGGAGTCCGCGCTAGCCTGCCTCTCCGGTCTTCTGTCTTCTGTCTCCAAGTCTTCTGTCTCATTCCTCCATCGGACTGCGTCTGAGCCAAGCGATAGTGAGTGCGATCAGACTGATCCCGATCACTCCCCAATCGCCGATGATGGCATAGAGCGTGGTGCTTGGTTGCAGGGGCACGCAGAGTTCGGTGAGCAGTGAGCCACGGGTGAAGTGGCTGCCGTTCTTATCGACGAGCACCTGGGGTGCGCCGGTCTCGGGATGGGACAAGGAGCCGCTGCTGTTGATGGCGGCGGTCACGCCATTGTTGGCGCAGCGCAGCATCGGTCGGCGGAATTCGATGCAGCGGAATTTCGCATTGGCAAAGTGCTGGGCGGCGGCGGCCGATTGCTTGAACCAGCCGTCGTTGGTCACGTTGACGATCACCTGCGGCTGGTTGTCCAGGAATCGGCGGGTTAATCGCGGCACGCTGTCTTCGAAGCAGATCGTCGGGATTGCCTCGACCATCGTGCCATTGGCGAGCGGGATCGGCAGCGGGTCGAACGACTCGCCCGGGGTGAACGAGCCGCCGTATTCGACGCCGGCCTGCTTTTCATAGATCTCCTTGAGCAGCGGGATCGAGTCGACGAACGGGATCGTCTCGCCGAAGAACACCAGGTGGTGCTTGCGGTAGGTGCGCAGGTCGTTTTCGGGTCCCATCACCGCCAGCGAGTTCCACGCGCGGCCGCCCTGCTTGAGCACCATCATCTGCGGGTTGGCGGGATCCATCTCGCCTTCGAATTCTGTCACGCCGTAGATCAATTGGAACGGACCGGCCTCGCGGACGCGGGCGATCGTGCGAGTGTTTTCCTCCCAGGCCCCCCAAGTGCCGTCCTCGGCGATCAGGATGCTGCCGCTCAGCGCGGCTTCCGGCCACATCACCCAGTCGGGCCAGCGGGTTTCGATCATCGCCTCCGCCTCGCCGCCGCTGATCATTGCTTCGAGCCGCTTGGTGTCCTCGTCGATCACCCGGTTGAGCGCCGCCAGCGTTTCCTCCTCGTAACCGAGGTGCACATCGAGCGGCTCCCACAGCACCCGCGCGGCGTCCTGCGGGATGTTCAGCTGGATCAGCATCGTCTTGAGCCGGCAGTTCGGTTTGGTCGCTTCGGTGCTGATGCGCAACAACCCGTAGCTGACGAGCACGCCGACCAGCAGGGCGGCGATGCCGAAATCCAGGCGCGTCTGGCGTTTGCTCATGCGGGCACCGGCGAGCATCCGCCGCGCGGTCTGCAGCAGCACGGTCTGCAGGAAAACCGGCACCATCGACAAGCCGATCACGCCGAGCAGGTCGGCCGACTGCGCCATCACCGGCGTCTGGTGGAAGGCGACGCCGAGCGGATTCCAGCCGAAACCGGTGAGGAACCAGCTGCGGAACCACTCGAGACCGGCCCACACCGCCGCCGTGCAGAAGGCGATCCGCAGGCTGTGCAAAATCCGGTCGAGCGTGTCGCGGTCGCTCGTCGAATCATCGAGCGGGCGGCCCCAGGTGGCGGCAAACGCACCGAAAACACCCCAATACAGCGCGAGATACAGCGGCAGGAGGACGGCGGCCACCCACGAGACGACGCCGAACCAATGGAATTGCAGGCCGCAGCTGACGGCGCCGGCCAGCATGCCGATGGCAAAGCCCTTGCGGCCACGGCGCGGGCCGTCGACCGACCACAGCACGGCCAGTAGCGGGATCAGCGCCAGCCAGACCAGCGCGGCGAAGTCAAATGGCGGGAACAAGAAGGCGACCATGACGCCGCTGGCGCTGGCGGTGACGAGTCGGATCCAGGTGCGGCGGCTTCCCATGAGCCAGAGCATCATCAGCGGCGGCCCCGAGGTCAATCGCGATGCGGGTCGGGCTGCGCCCGGGCGGCCCCTGCGGAATCGCACATGGAACCATCGATCCGCGGGTGGCGGGCGGGGGGGATTTGGTGCCTGTTCCGCCCCGGATCCGGGCCATCCGGCGGAGAATTGGATTTGATGTCATCCCACCCTTTACAAGCGCGGGCATCCCTGCCATGACCCCTGCAATTTAGCCACCTGCACGGTGGCGAAACCGCCTACCTGCCATGCCTAAAGACACCTCGCTGCACAAAATCCTCGTCATCGGTTCCGGCCCGATCGTCATCGGCCAAGGATGCGAATTCGACTACTCGGGGGTGCAAGCCTGCAAGGCGCTCAAGGAGGAGGGTTATGAGGTGGTGCTGGTGAACTCGAATCCGGCGACGATCATGACCGATCCGGAGTTCGCCCACCGCACTTACATCGAGCCGATCACGCCGGAGGTGGTGGAGAAAATCATCATCCGCGAGAAGCCCGACGCCCTGTTGCCGACGCTCGGCGGTCAGACGGCGCTCAACACCTCGATGGCCTTGTTCAAGTCCGGCGTGCTCGACAAGCACGGCGTGAAAATGATCGGCGCCAATGCCGAGGCGATCGACAAGGGTGAGGACCGCGACCTGTTCAAGAAGGCGATGCAGAAGATCGGCCTGGACATGCCGCGCTCGGGCATCGCCCATACGATGGAAGAGGCCCGCCAGGTGGCCGAGGAGATTGGTAGTTTCCCGCTCATCGTGCGTCCTGCATTCACGCTGGGCGGCCAAGGCGGCGGCATCGCCTACAACCGCGAGGAATACGAGGAGATCATCACCCGCGGGCTCGACCTGTCGCCGGTGTCGGAAGTGCTCATCGACGAGTCGCTGCTCGGCTGGAAGGAATTCGAAATGGAAGTGATGCGCGACCGCGCCGACAACTGCGTGGTCATTTGCTCGATCGAGAACCTCGATCCTATGGGCGTGCACACCGGCGACTCGATCACCGTGGCGCCGATCCAGACGCTGACCGACCGCGAGTACCAGATCATGCGCGACGCGTCGTTCGCCGTGATCCGTGAGATCGGCGTGGAGACCGGCGGCTCGAACATCCAGTTCGCCGTTTGTCCGAAGACCGGACGGATGATCGTCATCGAGATGAACCCGCGCGTGTCGCGCTCGTCGGCGCTGGCGTCCAAGGCGACCGGTTTCCCGATTGCCAAGATCGCCGCCAAGCTGGCCGTCGGCTACACGCTCGACGAACTGCCCAACGACATCACCCGCGAAACGCCGGCGTCGTTCGAGCCGACGATCGACTACGTGGTCACCAAGATCCCGCGCTTCACCTTCGAGAAATTCGCCACCGCCAACCCGGTGCTCACCACCTCGATGAAGTCGGTGGGTGAGGCGATGTCGATCGGCCGCACCTTCAAGGAGTCGATGCAGAAGTGCCTGCGCTCGCTGGAAACCGGCCGTTTCGGATTTGGCTTCGACGGCAAGGACCCGCAAAACCCGAGCAAGGAAGACATCACCCGCAAGCTGCAGATCCCGAATGCCGAGCGCATCTTCTGGCTGCAGGCCGCCTTCGTCCAGGGATGGACGATCGACGAGGTTTTCGCCGCCACCAACATCGACCCGTGGTTCCTCGGTCACCTCAAGCAGATCGCCGACGAAGGCAAGCAACTCGCCTCCATGGACCTGCGCCGCGCCAAGAAGCTCGGCTTCTCCGACCGCCAGATCGCCCGCGCCAAGGGCATCAGCGAGGATGAGGTGCGCGCCCAGCGCAAGGCTGCCGGCGTGATCCCGACTTACCGCTTGGTCGACACCTGCGCGGCCGAGTTCGAAGCCTACACGCCGTATTTCTACTCCAGCTACGGCGACGAGAACGAGGCCCGCGACGGCAGCAAGAAGAAGATCATCATCCTCGGCGGCGGTCCGAACCGGATCGGCCAAGGGATCGAGTTCGACTACTGCTGCGTGCACGCCGCCTTCGCCGCCAAGGAGCTCGGCTACGAGGCGATCATGGTCAACTCCAACCCGGAGACGGTTTCCACCGACTACGACACATCCGACAAGCTGTTCTTCGAACCGCTCACGCTCGAGGACGTGCTCAACATCTGCGAGCAGGAGAAACCGCACGGCGTGATCGTCCAGTTCGGCGGTCAGACGCCGCTCAACCTCGCCGCCGACCTCGATCGCCACGGCGTGCCGATCATCGGCACCTCGCCGAAATCGATCGAACTCGCCGAGGACCGCAAGTTCTTCTCCGCGCTGCTCGACAAGCTCGGGCTCAAGCAGGCCGAAGCCGGCACCGCCACCAACGAGGCGGAAGCACTCGCCGTCGCCAACCGCATCGGTTACCCGGTGCTGGTGCGCCCGTCGTTCGTGCTCGGCGGCCGCGCGATGATGATCGTTTACTGCGACAGCGAGCTGTCGCGCTACATGAACGAGGCGGTCACCGCCTCGCCCGAGCGTCCGGTGCTCGTCGACCGCTTCCTCGACGGTGCGGTTGAAGTTGATGTCGACTGCATCAGCGACGGCGAGACGTCGGTGGTCGGCGCCATCATGCAGCACATCGAACAGGCCGGCATCCACTCCGGCGACTCCGCCTGCGTGATCCCCGCCTTCAGCCTGTCGGAGAAAATCATGACCGAGATCGTCAGCGCCGCCAAGAATCTGGCGCGCGAACTCGAGGTGAAAGGGTTGATGAACATCCAGTTCGCGGTGAAGGACGAGGAGCTCTACGTCATCGAGGTGAATCCGCGTGCCTCGCGCACGGTGCCATTCGTGTCGAAGGCGACCGGTGTTTCGCTGGCGAAACTCGCCGCCAAGGTGATGCTCGGCCACAAGCTCAAGGACCTCGGCTACACCGAAACGATCATCCCACCGCACTTCTCGGTGAAGGAGGCGGTGTTCCCATGGAACCGCTTCCCCGGCATCGACATCGTGCTCGGCCCGGAAATGAAATCGACCGGCGAGGTGATGGGTATCGATGCCGACTGGGGCATGGCCTACGCCAAGTCGCAGATCTCCGCATTCAACCCGCTGCCGACCAGCGGCAACGTGTTCCTCTCGGTGTCCGACCGCGACAAGGAGCGCGCGATGCCGATTGCCCGCGATCTGGTCGAGCTGGGATTCACGATCTACTCGACTGGCGGCACCCACGAGCGCTTGATCGCCGAAGGGATCCCCAGCAACCGGCTGTTCAAGCTGCATGAAGGCGCCCGCCCGAACGTGCTCGACATGCTGAAAAACCAGGAGATCCACTTCATCATCAACACCCCGAGCACCCACGAGGCGCGGGCCGATGAGGTGAAGATCCGCTCGACCGCCATCGCGCAGAAAACCTCGCACGCCACCAACCTGTCGGCCGCCGAGGCCAGCGTGAAGGCGATCCGCTCGCTCAAGAGTCGCGAACTGACGGTCAAGCCGCTGCAGGAATACCACGCGTGATCCGCTTCAAGGTTTAAGTGTGTGGTTTCATTCCCGAAAACAGGAATGAAAACCACGAAAGACACGAAATTTCACGAAATTCATGGGGATTGGGGGGCGCTCCTGCCACATCCTTTTGGATAAGGCATGAAATCCTCGCAGCCTTCCCATTCGTGTTATTTCGTGTCTTTCGTGGTTCCTTCTTCGGAATCTGGGTTCATGCGGGGCTTCGCATTTCGACGGGCTTCGATCTGGTTTTTTCCCAGCGCTTGCATAAGTTGCCGCGGTGAGCCATCTGTCTCAACGTTACGGTCCATGGGCTTTGGTGACCGGTGCCTCCTCGGGGATCGGCGTGGTATTTGCGCAACGACTGGCGGCCGCGGGCTTGAATCTGGTGATCGCCGCGCGGCGGATTGAGTTGTTAGATGAACTGCAAGCGCGGTTGGCCCGCGACCACGGCGTGGATGTCCGTTGCGTGCAGGTCGACCTGTCGCAGGCCGATGCGCCGGAGCGCCTGATCGCCGCCTGTGCGGGGTTGGATATCGGATTGCTCATCAACAATGCCGGCAGCGGCGCGCCTGGCGACTTCGCTGCGAGTGATGTCGAAGCCGAGAAAGGTTATCTCCAGTTGAATTGTGTTTCGCCGATGGTGATCACGCGTCACTTCCTCCCTGCGATGCTGGCGAGAGGGAAGGGAGGTGTCATCCTGGTCTCGTCGTTGATGGGATTTCAGGGCGTTCCATACATGGCCAACTACTCGGCGACGAAAGGCTACCTGCTGAACTTCGGCGAAGCGCTGCATCACGAATGCCGCGACCGTGGGGTGGATGTGCTGGTGCTCGCCCACGGTGCAACGGAAACCCCCGGCAAGTACCTGCATCCGGTCGATTACTCGAAGGTGCCGGTTCGCTGGATGTCGGCAGAGGATGTGGTCGATGCCGCATTGCGTGCTATCGGCCGTAAGGCCTTCGTCATCCCCGGTCTGCGCAACCACCTGACCGCCTGCCTGAGCGGCGGACTGTGGTCGCGCGGATTCGTCCAAGGGATCATGAAGCGACTCGCGCGCGCCGCGCTGCCGCTGAAAAGCGAGCGCTCGGCCAACGATCAAATGCCATGACCCGCGACAAACCAACGCCTGGGATCCTGCTGACGCTTGCGGCGCTGGTTGGCGGCGTCATCGTGCTGCTGGTCGGTGGCTATGTCGGCGGCAGTCTGATCTATGAAAGGACCGGGGGCTCGGACCGAGCGGGCTTCGACACGTGGTGTGCGGTGTATCGTCCGGTTCTCTTTCTGCGTAGCGCAAACCCGAAAGGTTATCGCTACTCCGATCTCAATCAGGATCAATGGGTGCCGGTGACATTGGAGTCGATTGATGAGCAAGTGTTCTCGAAGGAGGGCTGGATGCTCTCCCATTTCCGTCGCGCGGATGGGAGCAGGGTTTCGGGGTTTTTGTTATGGATACCCAAGTACGACCTGATCCCCAAGATCGGTGGACATTACCGGATCAAGATTCATGTCTCGATTAAAAATGATGCAATCATCAGGAGGCTCTTCGGAGGTGATGACCCGCTCCAGTGGCGTGTCGACGACGACATCGTCGACGTGGTCGAGGTGGCGGCCGCTGCACCAGCCGCTGATCCATGACGAACCCAGACCACGGATGGTCCACACTTGAAACTCATTCCATGCACCCCAACTGGCTCGGCATTCTTGCCTTCGCGTTGACCCTGGTCGTGTTCGGCGCGATCCACCGCGTCGCCAAGCACTGGCCGCTGCGCCGCCGCTGGTGGCTGGCCGTGGTTGCGGCCGTCGCGGCAATCCCGGGTGCCAGCTTTGCCGTCTATTACACGCATCTGCTGCCGGAAATGGCTTGGTATTACCAATTGCGCAGCCTTCCGGGTTCGGAGTTGCTGCTGCTCTTCATCGGGTTGGCCGGCGGCTTGGTGGCCAGCCTGCTGCCGCGTTGCGTGCTGATCCTGCCGCTGTTCGGTGTGGTGGCGCTCGCCATCGCGCCGGTGCTCAAGCCGTTCCTGGCACCGCTGGATGCCGCCAGTCTGCACGAGCGCTGGAAGAAGGACGTTTGCCAGCAAAGCAGTGCCTCCACCTGCGGGCCGGCATCCGCCGCCACCATCCTGCGCCAACTCGGGGTGCAGGCGACCGAGGCGGAATTGGCCGCCGCCGCCCATTCCTACGCCGGCGGCACCGAAGCCTGGTATCTGGCGCGGGCGCTGCGCTCCCGCGGTCTCGATGCGCGCTTCGATTTTGCGTCGGATTTTGCTCCGGACGGCGGATTGCCGGCCATCGTCGGCGTGCGTTTCGGGGTGACCGGGCATTTCATCGCCGTGCTCGGCAGGGATGGCGAGCGCTTCGTCATCGGGGATCCGCTGATCGGCCGCGAATCGCTGACCCGCGAGCAACTCGACCACCGCTACACCTTCACCGGATTTCACCTGCGGATCTCGCGCCGCTGAGGCAGGATTCTCTTGGCAAGTGACCGCATTCCCATTACCCATCTAGCCGATTGCATGATTGGCCGGGATGTCGGTGTCTGTCTGGAGACTTCCAGCAGGGCACGGGGGTTCCGCAACACCCTCAACACACACGACATGGACTGGTATTACACCCGGAATCAGGAACAGCAGGGCCCCGTCACGGAGGCGGATCTTGGCAACTTGCTTCAGGCAGGAACGATTTCCGCCGAAACCCTCGTCTGGCGCGACGGCATGCCGGATTGGAAACCCTTGTCCACGGCGCGCCCCGACCTGTTCGGCGGCAGTGCCGCACTCGTTGGCAAGGATTTCAATGTGCAGGCGATGCGCGAAGGCGCCACCAACTCGATGCTGCCGGGTCAGTTCCATTACGCCGGTTTCTGGATCCGTTTCGCCGCCAAGTTCATCGACGGCATCCTGATGCAGATCGTCCTCATTCCCGTGCAGATGTTGCTGCAGGGATCGATCGGACTTTCAGGCGGCTCATCCCCGGATGCGATGCAGTCATTCGCGCTTGCCGGATTGTTCGTCAGCCTGGCGATCTCGATCATCGTGCCTCTGCTCTACAACGGGTTTATGATCGGTAAATACGGCGCCACGCTGGGCAAGATGGCCTGCGGACTGAAAGTGGTGATGCCCGACGGCTCGCCGGTGAGCACAGGCCGCGCCTTCGGCCGCTACCTCGCCGAGATCGTCAGCGGCCTGATCCTCTACATCGGCTACATCATGGCTGGTTTCGATGATGAGAAACGCGCGCTGCACGACCACATCGCCTCCACCCGCGTCATCCGCATCCGTTGATGTCGACATCCGCCGCCATGCTCTGGTTGCCCTGCCCGGCTTGCCGGTCGGCAGGCGGCGTTGGCTTTACCGGGCCGGAAGCGACCAAGGGCACCTGCCGCGCGTGCCAACGCGAGGTCTCAGCGCACTTGTTCCCCAAGGCATTCCGACCCGCGACACCGCCGCCGATCAAGGCGCCGATCGCGGGTGATGCCGTTTGCTATTACGACCCCACCCAGAAGGCGACCTGCCTGTGCAGCCAGTGCGGGGTGCTGGCGTCCGACGCCTGGTCGGCCAACTGGGGCAGCCAACGCATCTGCCTGCGCTGTCTGGAAAAACTCCGCCAGGACGGGCGCGACAGCCGTTTTGAAACGACCCGCGTGATGTGGGACAACATCTGCCTGTTGTTCTCGTTGGCGGTGTGTTCGCCGATGCCTTACATCGGCGCGATCACCGGGCCGGTTGCTCTGGTGCTCGGACTGCGGGCCTGGAACAAACCGCGCAGCATGGTCCCGCGCTCCCGCTGGCGCTTGGTGCTCGGCCTCGGCCTCGCCTCGCTGCAGGTCATCGGGCTGGTCGTTGCGGTCTATTTCATCATCCAAGCAATGCTTTCCGGCGAAGCATCCTGAATTTCCCATGGCAAAGAAAATCCCAGGCCACGATCTCCTGCTCGACCGAGGGTCGCGCGGCAGCCTGTGGCTTGCCGACGACCACCTGCTGGTCATCGAGACCGCTTGTTTCCTCCTGTGCTACCGTGAAACCTACCGCCGCTTGGATTATGCCAACATCCACGCGGTGATGCAGGCGCCCACCCACCGCAGCACCTGGCAGTTGATCGGGCTCTTGTTGATGTTGGCGTTCTTCGGATTGATGACTTTGATCGGCGCTGCGGAAGATGGCGTTGGTCCCGCGTTGGTGATCTTCTCCCCGATGGCGCTGCTCTCCTTGGTCCTGCTGATCGTGCATCTGCGGATGGGACCCTCCGCCACCGTGTCCGTGCTCACCGCCGTGCGGGCTTGGCCGCTGACGATGGTCACCCGCCGCAAGCAGGCGGAAAAAGTGCTCGCCGCCTTGTCGGCGCGTTGCGCCGAAGCCCAGCAGCCGCTGGCTGTTCCTGCGACTCCCGCAGCTGCTTCTGCCGAAACACCGGCACCCGCCGGATTGGAAACACCGGCGATGTCAGCCACCCCACCGGAGATCAAGTCGGCGACTCATCCGATCGCACTGCCGGCATGGCTCTGCATCCTCACCTTCGCGGTGTTGATCGCCGGTGAGGCGATGTGGAACGCGGTGCCGGCCAGTATCCTGATGATGCTTTTCGGATTCGCCGGGTTCACGATGTTGATCATCGCCTTCAGCCGCGGTGGTGGCGTGTCGGGCGTCGGTGGCCGCGGATTGTTCACCAGTGCGCTGGTCTCACTGGGTATCGACCTGGTCGCCGGTTGGATCATCTGCATGGTCGGCATGATGGGCGACATTGTGGTCGGTGGTAACAACCCGATGCAGCCGCCATCGATGCTTAAAGGGCTGGCGGGCTTCCCTAGCGAAGTTCCTTCGACCGGAGCGCTGGTGCTGTTCGCGCTGGCACTGATCACCGCCGTGCCTGCGATGCTCGGATTGCTGGCGGTCAGCCGTCAGCACCAACTGAAGCGCCAGAGTGATGCAAGTCCCACCGAGCCGACCGCATCATGAATCAGACGCCAGATCAGCTCCGTTGTTCGCTCCACATCCAACGGGTGGCGGCCGCGCGGTGCATGTCCTGCGGCGGATTCTTTTGTCACGAATGCATCACCGAGCACGACTTGCGCATGCTTTGTGCGCCATGCCTGCGCAAGGAAACGGTGGTCAAGGAGACCGGCAGACGACGCAGCCGCCTGCTGGCATCGCTGGTGCCGATCGCCCAGTTGTTGTTGGCCATCCTGCTGCTGTGGGTGACGTTTTACCTGGCGGGCCGTCTGCTGATCGCGACGCCGTCGGAGTTTCATGAAGGCACGATGTGGGAGGAGGCCCTGTGATGAGTCAGCCGCCGATACTGCCACCGCCGGTCAAGCGCGAGACACCGAGACCCGGTGCTCCGTCGAAGGTGTCGCAACGATCCGGGATCAGCGTCGTCGAGGAGGCGACCAACCTGCTGCGCGGCCTGTCGGCGCGCGCCTGGTTGTTGTTCTACGCGTCGAGCACCCCGTTCGTGCTGGGCGTGGTGTTCTTCTGGTCGGAGATGTCGCGGGCCGCCGATGCTGGTCAGCGGTTGGTGCCGCAGGCCTTGCTGCTTGCCTTGTTGTATGTGGTCATGAAATGCGGTCACGCCGCGTTCGGCGACTTGCTGTTGTCGCGCCTGCGCTGCGACGAACAACCGCCTGCGCGCCTCAGCCTGCGCCAATGGCTGCGTCTTGCGGCCAGCCAGGGGTTGATCCATGCGACCATGCCGTGGATGCTGGCATTCGCCTCGGTGCCGGTGCTGCCATTCGCCTGGGCTTATGCGTTTTACCGCAACACCAGTCTGTTCGCCTGCGGTCATCAGCGTGCCAACGGCTCATTGACCGCGCTGCTCGGACGTTCGCTCAAGGCGGCGCATCACGCGCCGCGGGCGAATCACTCGGTGTTGGTCATCCTGTTCCTGGTCGCGCTGCTGGTCTGGCTGAACACGATGATGCTCAGCCTGTTCCTGCCGCAGTTGACTGGCATCTTCACCGGCATCCAGCTGCAGATGACCAGCAGCCCGATGGCGATGCTGAATACCACGCTGGTGGCGACCAGTGTGGCGGCCTCGTGGTTGATCATGAGCCCGGTGTTTCAGGCCGCCTACGCGGTGCGTTGTTTTGAGGCCGACTCGACGAAATCCGGCGAGGACCTGTTGGCCGGGCTGCGGTCGTTGCGATTGTCCTCCTCGGTGATGGCCGTCTTGTTCGCCGTGCTGTCGATGCTGGTCATCTCTCAACCGGCTGCGGCGCAATCGACCGTGGTGACCAGCGAGCGCAGCGTGCAACTCGATCAGGCGCTGGATGAAACGCTTGAGCAGGCGGAATTCCGCTGGCGACTGCCGCGCGAGGCGATTCCCGAAAGCGAGATGGGTTGGATCGAGCGCACGATGAACGACTTCACCCGCTGGTTGTCGCAAACGATGGGCGCGCTCATCCGCTGGATCGGGGATTTCCTCGAATGGCTGTTCGATCAGAAGAAGGAGCCCGCCAGTCAGGACAAGGGCGGCGGTTGGTTTTCGCAGCCGGGTAATGTGAGGATGCTGCTGATCATTCTGATCGTCGTGCTGGTGGTGGCCTTGGTCGTGCTGATCGTCCGCTGGTTCGCTGCGCGGCAGCCGGCGCCGGCGAAAGTCGAGGCTGTGCCGATGGTCATCGACCTCAGTGATGAATCGGTGATCGCCACCGACCTGCCCGAGGATGAATGGTTGAAGCTGGCCGAGGAACGGCTTGCTGCCGGCGATTCGCGACTCGCGTTGCGCGCGTTTTTCCTCGGCACCTTGTCGCGCCTCGGCAAGCTCGGGTTGCTCGCGATCGAGCCGGGCAAGACCAACGGCATGTACTTGCGCGAGTTGTACCGCCGCCCGCGCGCCACCGGTGTGCTGCGCACCGCCTTCGACCAATCGGTGCGGTTGTTTGAATTCTGCTGGTATGGCAACCACGCGCCCGATGCGGATACCATCACCAAAGCCCGCACCCACCACGACACGATCTGCCAGGATGCCCGACCCGATTCCAACTGAGCGCCGCGGCCGCGGTGCCCTGATCCTGCTGGTGCTGCTGGCCGTCGGCTTCGCAGCCGTCCTGCTGTGGATGCTCAACCTGCGCCTGAGCCATGGCGACAGCTATCCGCCGTATTCCTCGTTGCGCGCCGACCCGGTCGGCACCCGTGCGCTCTACGAGGCGATCGGACGCATCGACCGTTTGTCCGCGGAGCGCAACCTGCGGCGCATCCAGTTCCTCGAAGGCAGTGACCGCTGCGCGTTGTTGTTCCTCGGCTTGCATCCCAATGATCTCACGCTCGACACCGAGGGTGAGGAGTTGGAGGTGATCGACCGCCTGCTCGAGGATGGTTGTCGCCTGATCATCGCGCTGCGTCCGGATTTCGACCGCCGCGACCCCGAAGCATGGAAGCGACCGTTCGCCCGCGACGAGGATAAGGCGAAGGATGACAAGGAGGATGAGAAGGGGCCGGATGAGAAAAAGCCGGATGAAAAACCGGATCAGCCGGAGAAGAAAAATACTCCCTCGGACGAGCCGGCCGAGGATGTTGCCGACGGTGGGTTTTTCGGGCTCAAGGCGGTGTCGAAATCCGGCAAGCCGGAAGCATTGGCGCAGGCCGGTCGCGACCTGCTGGATGGCATCGCGCTGCCGGAGTGGCATGGCTCGCATTTCCTCACGCTCGATGACGACGCCGAGTGGTCGGTATTGGCCGACGTCGACAATCAGGTGACGACGGCCATCTTGTACCGCGGTCACGGTAGCATCGTGGTCACCACCGATAGTTTCCCGTTCTCCAACGAGGCGCTGGTGTCTGCCCGTCACTCGGAATTCATCATCGCCCTGTTCGGCGATGCCAAGCGCATCGTTTTTGATGAAACCCACCTTGGTGTGGTGCAGGAACCCGGCTTGATGAACCTGATGCGCAGTTACTCGCTGCACGGCATTGTCGCTGGTGGCATCCTGTTGTTCGTGTTGCTGTTGTGGCAAGGCGCCGGCAGCCTGCTGCCGGTCGATCCTGCCCGCGACCTCGGCGATGGTGGTAAAGGACATGTCGAAGGTCGCGATAGCGCCGACGGTTTGGTCGCCTTGCTGGAAGTCGGATTGACGCCGCGCGCCTTGCTCGAGGAATGCCTGCAGCGGCACACCAAGTCACCCAGTGTGCGGCCGACGCCGCCAGCCGTGCTCGAGCAGGCGCGCGCCATTGCCGCCCAGACGCGCGCCGGCCAACTCGCCGCCGACCATGCCCATCTTGTCAAACTGCTGACCCAACGATCCAACCCCAACCCCGACCCGCAACATGGCCAACATTGAATCCATCCTCGAAATCCCCGCCAAGGCCCGCGCCGAGGTGGCGAAAGTCATCATCGGCCAGCAGGAGGCCATCGACCACACGCTGATCGCCATCTTCACCGGCCAGCACGTCCTCATCGAAGGGGTGCCCGGTGTCGGCAAGACCTTGCTGGTGCGCACGCTGGCGAAAGTGCTCGGCGTCGATGCCGGTCGTGTCCAGTTCACGCCCGACCTGATGCCCGCCGACATCACCGGCACCAAGGTGTTCAACTTGCGCGACAACAACTTCCAATTGGTGCCCGGCCCGGTGTTCACCAGTTTCCTGCTCGCCGATGAAATCAACCGCGCGCCAGCGAAAACCCAGTCGGCATTGCTGCAGGCGATGCAGGAACGCACGGTGACCATCGACAACGAAACGCACACGCTGCCGGCGGCATTCACCGTGTTCGCCACCCAGAACCCGGTCGAATACGAAGGAACCTACCCGCTGCCCGAAGCGCAGAAGGACCGCTTCCTGCTCAAGATCCGCATCGACTACCCGTCGCGCGACGAGGAGCTCGACCTTGCCGGTCGCATGCTGCGCGGCGAATCGCCCGAAGCGACGCTCGACTCGCCGAATGGCCCGCAACCGGTGCTCGACCGCCATGGCATCACCACCGTGCGCGAGGCGCTCGGCAGCATCAACGTGCAACCGGAACTCACCGCTTACATCGTCGATCTGGTTCGCGCCACCCGCGGCCACGAATCGATTCTCGTCGGCGCCGGCCCGCGTGCCACCCAGGCATTGCTGCTCGCCAGTCGCGCGCGCGCCGCACTCGACGGCCGTGATTTCACGACGCCCGACGACATCCGCCATCTGGTTGCGCCGGTGCTCGGCCACCGATTGGTGATCCGTCCGGAATACGAAATCGAAGGCCTCAGCATCGAGGAGACGATTGAATCGATCATCGCCGCCGTGCCGGTCCCACGCTGACACCCATGTCCTTGTATCCCACCAACCGGATGATCCTGCTCGCGGCCGCCGTGGCGACGTCGCTGCTGGCGCTTGCCGGCTGGGCGGGCGGCGCTGGGACAACGGTGTTCCTGATGCTGGCGGTGCTTGCCCTGGTCGCCGG
>JACCDY011238322.1_pt1 | contig 32163 bp, 27 predicted proteins | sample 7446391 | NCBI WGS metagenome assembly JACCDY01 (sample SAMN15323451, study PRJNA562643) | freshwater metagenome | isolation source: river surface water | place: USA:Blue River Watershed | collected 2017-08-18 | reverse complement strand
ATATAATCATACCGTAACAATTAAATCTGCCGATTTCATATAAATAGCATCAGTAGATAAAACATAATGAATCCCCTTGAATTAGTAACAAAAACTTTGTATTCATTTGAAGAAAAAGATCTCACTAAAGAAGTTCTTTTAGCATTTGGGAAAAGAGCAAAAACTTTTGAACAATATAATGATGTAGCAAAAATATTTTTTGAAATTAAAGATTTTGAGAATGCAATTTATTATGGTGAAAAAGCATTAAAACTTGCAAAAACAAAGGAAGAAATTTATATTACAACAAAAAATTTAATTAATGCATATAATCAAAATAACTACCCAGATAAAGCATTAACTCAAATATCAAAAATTAAGTATCAAAATCCACAAGATACTGAACTTCTTTTAGAAGAAACTTTTTCGTATTCTGCACTTAATCAAAAAGAAAAGTCTGAAAAACTTCTATTTGACCTTATCAAAAAAAGATTACCAGAAGAGATAGAAAGAAAAGCATATCATAATCTTTCAGGTCATTACTTCAGAAAGGATGATATTCATACTGGACTTCAACACTTTCTCAGAGCGGGGGAAGTAGAGGCATATAAAAACCGACAACTTCCACCATTTCCAAAGTGGGACGGAACACTAGAACCAGGAAGAACGATTATCATAGACAGTCAGTGTGGTGCTGGAGATGAAGTTATTCATATTCGTTTTATGAAACATCTGAAAGAACTTGGTATGAAACCAATCTGGACTTCCACTAGAAAAGAACTGGTTAAACTCTTTAACTATAATGGATTTGAGAGTGTTTGTGTATATGATAAACCAGAATTTCCAGAAGATGCTTGCTGGGTTTATGCTCTTGCTTTACCTTATTATCTCAATATAAAAGTAGAAGATTTAGGACAAACTCCTTATTTGAAACCACTACCAGAAAAAGAACAAAAGTATTCTTATATTCAAAAAGATGATAAGTATAGAATTGGAATGTTTTGGAATTCTGGTTCTGGTTTTGAGCAGGCACATTTTAGATCAATAGATTCTGAAGATCTTTTTAAAGTTGTATCAAAAACAAATGCATCTTTATATTCTCTTCAATTACCAGATCAACATCCACCTGAAGGGTATGATGTAAAAACATTTAATATTCCTAATAGAGATTTTACTGATACATTTTCAATTGTATCCCAAATGGATTTAGTAATTACTTCTTGTACATCTATTGCTCATATTGCAGCATCTCAAGGAAAAGAAGTTTGTGTATTTACTCCTATTATGGAGTATTATATTTGGACAAGTTCTACAGGTAAATCTTGGTGGTATGGAGACAATGTTCATCTCTTTAAACAAAAAACTCCAAGAAATTGGAAGCATCCTTTAAGTGAGTTGGAGAAATTTTTAAATGATAGAAACATATGATCTTTCTTTTTTAGATCTTAATAAGATAAAAAATATTTTATTAAGATCTAAATCTGAAACTCATGGTTTAATTACTAATGGAATTTCTAGCTATAATGTTGGAGTTCCAATTTTAATGGATCCAAAATTAAAAGAAATAAAAATTATTATTGAAAAATATTTAAAATTATATTGTTCAAAATATAACATCTCTCCAGTTCATTTAATAAACAGTTGGTTTAATATTACAAAACCTGGAAATAAATTAAAAATGCATAAACATGAGGAAAGTATTGTTAGTGGGGCATTTTATATAACTAATGGAGTTCCATTAATTTTTCCTAATAAAAAAATTTATCCATATCCAGGATTATTGTGCATTTTTGATAGTGATCTAAATCACTATACAGAAGAAGAAACTCAAGAAAGAATTGTAGTTAGTTTTAATACAGATTACTTATGAAATTTTTATTTTTAGTTGGATCGTCTATAAAACACTTTAATGAAGGTAAATTTAGTTGTTATACTGAAAAAGAAAGATTTGAACAAACTTTAGAAACAATAAAATCTATAAGAAAAAAAGTTTTAAACTCTTACATTGTATTATTTGAGTGTTCTAGTTCATCTATTTCTATTGAATATCAAGAAAAATTAATATCTGAATGTGATTTATTTTTAGATTTTCATACTGATTCTTCAATTAAACAAATATATGAAAATTTAAGTTCAAGACCAGAATTAATTACATATGGGAAATCTTTGCTAGAAACAAAAGGACTTTTAAATGTGCTTTATACTATAAAAAAGCACAATTTATTTTCCGACAGTCAAAGAGTCTTTAAAATGACTGGAAGATATCTATTAAATGATGATTTTAATATATCAGATTACGAAAGTAAATTTTTAGAAGGAAAATATATAATAAAAAAATATAATTATCTTGGAGAAGAGCATGAAAGTTTTGATTTAGAAAATACCTATGCTTATTTGTATGGTGCTAAAGGAATGATGATGACTGGTTTATGGTCCTTTGATAGATCCCTTTTCAATGAAATAGTAGAATCTCTTGAAAAATCATTTATTTATATGGAAAAAATGATTCAATATACATCGGGAACAGATATTGAACATTCTCTATACAAATATATAAACAAAGAAAATATTATTCATACTCCAAATTTAGGGTTAACTATGATTAAAGGAATGCTTGGAGAGAATGGGGGAATTTATCACGGATGAAAATAGCAATCTTTTATCACATAGCCCAAATGGGTTTAGGTGCTTTCGTTTATCAACAACAGATTCATAGATTATATGCTTCGGGGTTAATAAAAGAAGCAGATTATATTCATTTTGGGGTCAATGGTGATCAAGAACTCTTTAATGTTCCAGATAAAGCAAATGTGATTTATAATCAAAACTGGAAAGAAGAAACAGAAACTTTAATATCTCTAAGAGATTTTTGTGAGAGCAATTCAAATTATAAGGTTTTTTATTTTCACACAAAGGGAATATCACAACACTGCCTTAATGGTGAAAGTTGGAGACTTATGATGGAATATTTTACTATTGATAAATGGAAAACATGTTTAGAATATTTAAATGAATATGATGCAGTTGGAAGTAACTTAAAAGTATTAGGTCCAACTACTTGGAGTGATGGGACTCAAAGTTGGGAAAAATCTGGAACTCGACATTTTGTGGGAAATTTTTGGTGGGCAAATTCATCATATATAAATCAATTAGACGATAAATTTTTATCCAGTGATTTTAGGTTAGATAGAGAATTCTGGATAGGAAGTGGAAATGGTAAAATGAAATCATTATATCAACCAAAAGATTATGAACCATACAAATATTTTTATAGGGAATTAAATTATGTTTCGTGACTGTGGAGATTGTACTGCTTGCTGTACTTGGTTAATTGGAGATGCATTTGGGTGGAAATTCGGGGAAGGAAAATCTTGCAAATTTTTAGAATGCAACAAATGTGGTGTACATAAAGCGAGACCAGAGGTTTGTAGAAATTATCAATGTGCATGGAGTCAACATCTTCTTCCTGAGGAAATGCGTCCAGATAAATGTAATGTATTAGTCTCGGTTGAAAACAATGAGCAAGGCCAATATCTAAAAATACTTGAAATAAATAATAAAGATATTGATGATAATATTAAATCATATTTAATAAATTGGGGGAATAAAATGAATACTCCAATTATTTTTGTAAGTAATTTAAATCAAAAAGAAAAAAATGCCGACATTCTATAATTTTACACAAGATGGATTAACTTATAGTTTTGATGACATTTTTGTTCCTGCTGATTATTTTACAGATGGGGACTTGTGGATTTGGGGGCAAGGAAGCTTTGGTCAATTAGGAAATAATGCTACCACAAATAGATCAACTCCAGTAACAACATTTGCTGGAGGAACTAATTGGAAATATGTTGATTTTGGTTATGCTCATGCTGCAGCAATAAAAACTGATGGAACTCTTTGGATCTGGGGTCGTAATCCTACTGGCCAATTAGGAAATAACTCTACGGCAAATAGACAAACCCCAGTAACAACATTTGCTGGAGGAACTAATTGGAAGCAGAGTTCTTGTTCATTTTCATCTACTTTTGCAGTCAAAACTGGAGGAACTCTTTGGTGTTGGGGGTCTAATTCATATTCTTTATTAGGAACTAATGATATAGTTAATAGATCAACCCCAGTAACAACATTTGCTGGAGGAAATAATTGGAAACAAGTTGATTGTGGAGTATCTCATACTTCCGCTATTAAAACCGATGGAACTCTTTGGACTTGGGGGTCAGGAACTAATGTAAAATTAGGAGTTAATGATTCACTAAACAGATCAACCCCAGTAACAACATTTGCTGGAGGAACTAATTGGAAACAAGTCTTTTGTGGAGATAATAATACTGGATCAGTAACCTATGACACTGAGTTGATATAATTACTATGAAAAATTTATATTTTCTTGGTGGGCTACCAAGAAGTGGATCTACATTACTTGGATCACTTTTGAACCAGAATTCAAATATCTATGTTTCTCCAACTTCTCCTTTAGGAGATGTCGTATCTGATATTGAAAAAACATTTAATAGATTAGATATTCAGTATACATTTGATCGTAAAAAAATATCGTATAATGTTTATAAATCAATTCTTTTAAATTTTTATAACCATATTCCAAAATCAAATATTATAGACAAACATCGTTTCTGGGGGAAAAATTTAGACACTGTTAAATTGTTTCTCTCTAATAAACCAAAAATAATATCAACATATAGACCAATTCCAGAAGTTATTTCATCTTATATTTCATTAATTAAAAGGAATAAACAAGAAAATAATTTTATTGATAATCATTTAAAACAAGATAATTTACCAATTACAAATAATAATCGTGCTGAGTACATCTGGAGATATTATGTTTCTTCATCGTATGAATCATTAGTTTATTCTATTAATAAATATCCTGAATTAGTTCATTTAGTAGAATATAATCAATTAGTTTCTAATCCACAAGAAGAATTAGATAAAATTTATAAATTTTTAGATGTTGAACCATGCAAGAATGATTTTAATAATATTGAGAATTCCTGTGGAGAGGAGAAAGATGATCAATGGGGATTAATAGGACTTCATGATATTAGAAATAAAATTTCTAAAATTTCCGAAAATCCTATTGATGTAATAGGCGAAGAAAATGTAAAACTTTATTCTAAATTTAACTTATGATACACGTTTATTTGAGACATTGTTATTATTCTAAAATTCAAGAATCTCCTGGAAAACAACGCCCAAAATGGTGGGATAAAGAAAAAGTTTTTAAAAATTTTAAAAATACTTTAAACCCAGAAAATACAAATTATACAATCATTTATGATGAACATTATGGAAAAATAGAAGATACCTTTTTATCTGAAGAAAAAAATGTTCATATTATAAATTGTGGAGGAGAAGCAAAAAGTTTTGTTGAAACTTTAAAGTATATTCAAAAACAAAATCATTCCTCTGAAGAAATAATTTATTTTTTAGAAGATGATTATGTACATGCTTCAAATTGGGATAAAATTTTATTGGAAGGATTTTCACTTCCAATCTCATATGTAACTCTATATGACCATAAAGACAAGTATGGAGAATATTATAATGAATTTAGAACAAAAGTTTTACACACAGATTCATCTCACTGGATGGCAACTCCATCCACAACAAATACTTTTGCAGTTAAATACTCAACTTTGTTAGATGACATAGATATCCATAATAAATACTCTACAGGAGTTGAACCTTCGGCAGACCATTATAAATTTTTAGAATTATCTCAAAGGGGTAAAGTATTAATATCTTCAATCCCTGGATGGTCTACGCATTGTCAAGCAGATTTACTTTCACCATGTATTGATTGGGAAAAATATTTATGAAAAATCATAAAGGGAATAGTATGAATTGGGAAAATGTTTCTGGGTACTTTGATTACTCAAAATTTTATAAAATCGCATTAAATTCGGTTAAAGATGATGGGATTATTGTAGAAATAGGATCTTGGATGGGAAGATCTACTTCTTGTATGGGGGATTTAATAAAAAAATCTGGTAAAAAAATTAATTTTTTTGCAGTAGATACTTGGGAAGGAAGTAACGAGGATGCTCATAGAGAAGAGTTACAGAGATTAAAGGATCAAGGAACAACATTATATGATACTTTTTTAAAAAATATTAAGGATTGTGGGGTTGAAAATTATATAACTCCTATTAAATCGACCAGTTTAAATGCAGCAAAACAATTTGAAGATAATAGTATAGATTTTGTCCACATTGATGCATCTCATGAATATAAAGATGTTCTTGATGATATAAAAGCCTGGTATCCTAAAGTAAAACCTGGAGGCATTATAAGTGGAGATGATTATATTTTATGTTGGGATGGGGTTGTCAATGCAGTAAATGAATATTTTGAAGGAAAAAATTTATATATTATAAATTATGATAGTAATGGCGGACGAGTTTGGTCTCATACAAAACCTGGAGGAAATAAAATAATGGATGTAACACTTTATGCAATTTGTAAAAATGAAGAAAAAAATATAGAAAATTTTATTGAAATTTCTAAAAAGTTTTCCGATGTTGTAGTGGTTGATACTGGAAGTACTGATAATAGTGTAAAGTTACTTACTGAAGCTGGAATTAAAGTTTATCAGCATCCACAAACAAGAGAAGAGTTTGATTTTTCAAAGGCAAGAAATCAAGCACTTTCTTATGTAAAAACTGATTGGGCTTTTTCTTTAGATTTTAATGAAACTCTTTCCGATTTTTTCCCTGAAGGATTAGAAGTTATTTCACAAGAATTTACTACTTTTAAACACCAAAGATTTGATGACGATGGAAATGGGGATCCAAAGCAATCAAATGAAGTTCACACAAGATTTCATAGAACAGAAAATTATACATGGGAAAACGCTATTCATGAAATTCCTAAATTTATACCAACAGAAAAATATCCAGAAGAAGTGTCAGTTGATACTACAATTAAAATAACTAAAAAAGTATTTGAGTCTGTTGATAAAGAATTATTTTACTTGAATATATGTGAAAGAGAGTACGAAAAAGATCCAACAAATTGGTATTATGTTTGGTTTATTTTTAATCATTACTTTAAAGTAAAAAATCTTGAAAAGGCATTGGAATTTGGTCAAGAATTTTTAAATATATCTAAACCATATTTTAATGAATTTAGGGTTGATTGTTTTATTAAATGTAGTCAAATTCTTTTAATAAGTGGTAATATTCAAAGTGCAGCTAATTATGCATTTCATGCATTAAGTGAAGCTATGAATCTTGGGGGATTTGCACTAGAAAAGTCATTTATGTATTTACTTGAAATTGGAAAAGTAACTAAAAACCCAAATATAATAGTTTTTGCTTCCGGATTTAACCAAAATACTTTAAGTCTGCCAGAAAGAACTGAAGCAATTGATAAATTATTTTTAACTAATTTAAATGATATACCTAGTACTGCCTGGGATGGACATAGAAACTTTGCAGAATGGATAGTAGGACATTTAAAACCAAATGTTATTGTAGATCTTGGGGTTGATTTAGGGTATTCAACTTTTTCTTTTGCTATTCCTAGAATAGGTAAAGTGTATGGTATAGATAATTTTAAAGGCGATGATTTTGTTAAGCAATCCGATAATTATTCATATGTAATGATGAAGCGAGATAAGTTACATCTTAATGATAATATAGAATTTATTAAAGGCGACTTTAATAAAGTGGCAAAAACATGGGACAAAAAAATAGATATTCTTCATATTGATGGAAGTCATCATTATGAGGATGTAAAAAATGATTTTGAAACATGGAGTAAATTTCTATCTGATGATGGTGTTATTTTAATGCATGATACATGCGTTGAAGATTTTGGAACTAATAGATATGGAGTCAAAAAGTTTTTTGATGAAATTAATTTACCAAAATGTAATTTTACCCACTGTTTTGGTCTAGGAGTAGTTTCAAAAAATCAAAGTTTAATTGAGTTAATTAAAAAAACTTTTAATATATAAAAATATGAACTGTCCAGAAATCCCTGTTTCTATTGGAGAACTACTTGATAAAATTTCAATATTACAAATTAAATTGGAATATTGTAATGATGAATATATTATTAAAGAATTAAATTATTTAACTAAAATAGCAAATAAAATAGGAGTACTAAATAATCCAAATTTTTTTGAATTAAAAAGAGTTAATAAAATACTTTGGAAAATCGAGGATGATATTAGATATCTAGAAAAAGAAAAGAAATTTGATGAAGAATTCATTGAGCTTGCTAGATCAGTTTATAAAAATAACGATATTAGAGCCTCTATAAAATATAAAATAAATGAGGAAACTAATTCAGAATTTAAAGAAATTAAATTATATTGATATAATAAATAGTTAAAAGTTTAATTTTGGCTTATGTCAGTTTCAGTAATAAATTTAACTATCGAAAAAGGAACTGATTTTGACGCAAAATTTAAAATATTACAATCTGATTTATCTAATTATTCTTTTTCAAACACATATACCGGGGTAGCAAAGATAAGAAAATATCCATCATCTCCGGTTTCCCATGATTTTAAAGTAGATATAATTGCTTCAACTGGAGAAGTAATTATATCTATGGCTAAAACTACTACTGAATTACTATCTTCTGGTAGAAATTATTTTGATCTTTTAGTTACTGGTCTTGCTCAAAATCCAAACGGAATAGGAAATGCTTATTTGACAAAAAAATTAGTTGAAGGTTCAATTATTGTTTCAGAGACTGCATCCTTATGAGCAACTTTAAAGTAATACTTCAATCATCTAATGTTTTTAACGTTAAGTCTGAAACAAAGCAACCACTTAAAATACTAGCATCTACGGGAGGATTGCAAGTGCCAGTAAAACTTGAGGATTTAATTGATGTTGATATTAATAATAGCAATAAGCAAGATAAGTATGTTCTTATGTATGATGTAGTTACAAATGAATACAAATTGGTAAATCCAGATGATGTTCTTTCAGCGGCAACAAATGAGCCAATTCAACCAGGACTTCCTGGTGATTTTGTTAATCAAATGGACGTTGATTTAGATAATAAAATTGATTTGGATGCTGGTACTTGGTAATATCATAAATACCTATAAAGGAGAAAAATGGCAGCACCAACCCTTCAATTTAAAAGAGGTAATGCTGGAATAGCGGGGACAATTCCAGCACTTCGTCCAGGTGAACCAGCTATTTCATTAAACAACTTTGATTTTTTTATAGGTATTGATACATCAGTTACTAATAATAAATTTTTTGGATCTCATCGTTATTGGGGGAGAGAAAATAGTACTAATTCTTTAAGATTAAAATTAGTTGATAAGGATGGATTAAATTCTATCAATATAAAATCTCCAGACACATTATCTGGAATTGGGACATATACTCTCCCGGATACAGTAACTATTGTTGATGGATATTATTTGAAAACTGATTCTAATGGTAATTTATCTTGGAGTAGTGTAACAGCTGGACAAAATTTTAATAATGTTTCTTTGACTGGAATTACTACAATATCTGGTATTTTAAATATATCCGCAAATACAAATTTTACTGGAATTGTAACTGTTACTGATTTATATGTAGATTCTACAAGAGTTCTTTATGATGATGGTTCAGGTATTACTCTTGCTGGAATCCAAACAATTGATTCTACAACTAAACAAACTCTTGAAAACATATTAGCGTTAGAACCAAATGATTTTCAAAGTTTAAATGTATCTGGTATTGCAACAGTAGGTGGATTAATTGATGGAAATGGAGGTGCGGATATTTCCGGTCAAACGGAATTAGATAATTTAAATGTTTCTGTTGCAGCAACTTTTGCAAGTGCTACTGTCAGTGATTTAACATCTGGTCGAGTAGTTATTTCTGGGGTTGGGGGTAAACTTGAAGATAGTATAAATTTAACTTTTGATGGATCATCTTTAACTATTGGAACTGGGGTTGGAGTTACACAATTTTCAGCTTCAGTATCTACTGGCACGTCAACTTCTTCCGTTCCTACTTCATCTGCTGTTATTGATTATGTTGCATCTCAAATTACAAATCTAGACCAAGATGATGATCTAAGCATTGCAGGTGATACTGGAACTGGAATTGTTGATTTAGATACTCAATCTTTAACTGTAGCTGGAACTCCAAATGAAATTGTAACATCTGCATCAGGTCAAACTATTACAGTTGGACTTCCGGATACTATTGTAGTTGGTGTTGTTTCTGCCACCACTGAAGTTAGAACTAATGCGATTAAAGCATTGGATGGAACTTCTGCAATTACGATCACAAACACAACTGGTGCAGTTGCAACTTCAAGTAATCTAACTGTAGGTGGAAATTTATATGTAAATGGATCTACCACACAGGTTAATACTGCATCATTAACCGTAGAAGATAGGACAATTGAACTTGGTATTGTTGATGGAGCTGCCCCATCCTCAGCAACTACATGGGATTTAGGAGTTTTATTTAATTATAATGATGGAACTGCTAAAAAATCCGCTCTTGTTTGGGAACACTCCGCAGGTAGATTTCAATTAGGGTCTGTAGTATCTGACGGAGGGGGTACTGATCTTAATTCTCCTCAACTTACTGTATCTACATTTGCTCCAATTGAAGTTTCGGCACTATGGGTAAATAATTCATGTACCGGAGGATCACAACAAGTTATTAATTGTGTCGGAAGCGAGTTGCAACTACAAAATATAACTATAGATGCAGGAACTTTCTGATAATAAATAGCAAGATAATAAATACTCTCAGGGTAATCTGAGAGTATTTTTTATGTCCGATGAAGATTTAAAATCAATATTAGCAACATATCAACAAAAATGTTTTGAATTATTTAATTCTAATATTGTGTTGGAAACTCAAGTGAAGTCCTTACAAAGTCAAGTTGGAGCTTTAAGTGCTGAACTTGAAAAGTTAAAGAAACCAAAAAGAGGGTAAAAGCCTGAAGGAGATTTTGAATAAATGTCACTTACTCACAGCCCAAAAATAATAACAGATGGTCTTGTAGTTTGTTTAGATGCGGGAAATGCAAAATCTTATCCTGGTACTGGAACTAATTGGGGAAATTTAGTAAAAAAAAGTAATGATGCAACTCTTATAAATGGAGGGACATATAATTCTCTTAATGGCGGATCTATAGTTTTTGATGGTACTAATGATGCTGTAAGAATACCATTAAATTCTTCATTACAATCATTAAACTTTACTTTTGATATTTGGGTTAAATCCACTGTTAGTAGTGGAGAACAAATGTTTTTTTCCAGTCATTATTCTTCATATGGGACTCTTAGTGGAATAATGTGTGGAATAAGTTCCATAGTACAAATAACGGGCGGACTTCGGAGATATTATTTTGGAACTTTTTTAAATAATAGTTTTGAAACGATTGCTGTAGGAACTCAAATTCCTTCAAATTATACAAATTTGTGGATTAATATTGCTGGCACATGGAATGGAGTAAATAAAATATTTTATTTTAATGGAATTGAGATTGCTAATCAAAATGCTTCTGGACAAATTCATAGTCAATTAAATGATTTTTATCTTGGAAATAATGCTGATGAAATCGCAAATAATAATTACACAAACTCCGTTTTAAATGGCAATATTGCTTGCTTTAAATATTATAATAGAGCATTAAATTCAACTGAAATCCAACAAAATTTTAATGCATTAAAAGGGAGATTTGGAGTCTAATGGGAATCGCTTATAATCCTCGTATCATTACTGATGGGTTAATGTTAGCCCTTGATAGCGGAAATTTAAAATCTTACGATAAGTTTGAAAATTTATTTTTATATAGCGAAGAATACAATCAATCAAATTGGATAAAAACTTCTTCTAGTTTAACTACAGATACTGTCGTTGCTCCAGATGGATCTCTTACGGCAGAAAAATTGATAGGAAATAATGGAGTAACCGGAAGACAATCTATTTATCAACAAGTCAATGTTACTTCTGGAGTAACTTATACTTTTTCAGTATTTTTAAAACAAGCAGAAAGAAGATATGGATGTATTTGGTTTGATAGTGCAAATATAACTGAAGGTGCTTTTTGGGGAGCAGGTACTTATTTTGATTTACAAACCGGAACTATTGCACTTGGGTCTCAAACAAAAATAGTTGCATATCCAAATGGATGGTATAGGTTATATGTAACAGCAACTCCATCCTTTACAGGATTATTAAGTTTAAATACTTCTATAGGAACTCCTAATAATTCTCTGGATGGAGCAGGAACTGCTGCATATCAATATACTGGAGATGGTGTTTCTGGATTTTATATTTGGGGATCTCAGTTTGAAGGCGGAAATAGTTTAACTAATTATTGTAAAACAACATCTTCAGTAAAAAATAGATCAACTACTTGGAATGATTCAAGTGGGAATGGAAATAATGGAACTCTTACAAATAGCCCAACTTATTTAAATGATAATGGTGGAATTATAGATTTTAACGGTTCAACCAATTATGCAGATATTACATCATCAGCACTTAATCTTGGAGTTGGATCGATAGAACTTTGGGTTAAATCAGATGCTCCAACTGATAATTTAAATCAACAAATTTTCGCAAGAACTAATACATCTGCGGGTACTTTTAATATCTTTAAAAATACTACTAATTTATTTCAATTTTCTATTAGATTGACAACTAATACTCAGTATAATATTGGTAGTGATGGCACAGCTACTACTAACTGGACACATATAGTTGGAACTTATGACGGGACAATTCAAAGAATGTTTGTGAATGCAGTTCAACAATCAACTACAAATTCTATTAGCGGAACATTAAATATCTCAGGAACTCTTGCGATTAATATTGCCAGACAAACTACTGGAACTGTTTATTTTAATGGAAAAATTCCTATAGTTAGAGTTTATAATAAGGCACTTACAGCACAAGAAATCCAACAAAACTTTAATGCGACAAGAAAAAGATTTGATGTCTAAATATTTTTATATGTATATTAAGAGAATTATATAGTGGGTGTTTATTGCGGACCAAAAATAACTAACCCAAATAATCTAGTTTTATCTATTAATATGTCCAATATAAAGTCTTATATTGGATCTGGAACTACTGTTATAAATCAAATTGGGCAGTTAGATTCTGAATTATCAATAAAAGATAGTTTTTATAAAATTTATGATTTTGAAGTTGGAGATTATGTTATACCAAATTCTCCTCCAACTTCTTTGCCGACCTTTACTTCTTCTAATGGAGGTGCCATAACATTTGATGGATTGGGAAATTATTTAGATTTTATCACTACATCAAATCTAAGCACAATTCTTACAGTAGAAATGTGGGCAAATATTGGAACAAATTATACAAATAATACCTTATTTGGGTTTGGTTCTTATACTATTTGGGGAGGTTCTGGTGCCTTTGGATTTAATACTTCAAATAATGATCTTTATGGCATTTCTTCATCAACGGTTTCATCTTTAGGTCTTATTAATAATTGGAAACATTATGTATTTGAAATGAGGAGTGATGTTTCATATACTAATAATAAAATGTATATTAATACAGTTTCTCAGTCTTTATCTCAACAACAAGGAGTAGAAAACTCTACAAACAGAAACTTTAATGGGGGTAATGGACGAGTTTCATCTTGGCAAAATTCTCCAGGATATGAGATGCCAATGACTTTTGCCTCGTTAAAAATTTATAATAATGCACTTACTCAAGAAGAAATTGTAGCAAATTTTAACTTGGATAAAAATAAATTTAATTCATAAATATTTTATACCTAACCAGAAGTAAATTAAAATTCTATGGCAAGAAAAGTAATATTAGAAACTTCATACACATTTACTCCTGGATCTAGTGGAGTAGGAAATATAATAATTCCTAGAGCAATCCCAAGAGAAAGATTAATATTAATTACAAATGTAACTACAAATAATGTAATTTATAATTTTTCTGATTCAAATTTAAAAGCAACATCATATACTATTAATAGCACATCAGATACAACTACAGTAGTATTTAATTATAATACTGCTTCAATGAGTGCCAGTGATAAAATTCAGATTGTTGTTGATGAAAATGATACCAAAATTTCTCCAGCAGAAGAATTAATGGATCCTGTTGGGAAAATGAGGGTTTCTACTCCCCAGGCTTTAATTGACACTGACTTTGAATATGGAACGCAGCAAACAAAATGGGAAACGACAACTTTACTTAATAATAGACCATCAGTATTCTATGATCCAACTTTGCCATATACAATAACAGATATCACTGGTAATGGTACAAGAACAGTTACTGTAACTTCAACTGCCAATCCTGGAGTGGGAGTTCCAATTTTTGTTCAAGATACTGAAGACCCGATCGCCAACGGATGGCAATTAACTGAAACTAGTGGGGGAACTTCATTCACTTATGTTGCAAGGGCAAACGTGTTTAATGGTCAAATATATGATTCGGCAAAAAGTTATGTATTTGGAGGAAGTTTTTATACCGGATCTCAAATAACAGTAAGCTCAACTGGAGGTGCCGCATTTACCAACTCCGGAACTGTTGTTACATGCACAACAACAAACGCACATGGATTGACCGTAGGTGATGGTATTTTTGTAAGAAATACTACTGCATCAACTAACCCTCCAAATGGAGCATTTTTTGTTAAGACAGTTCCAACATCAAATACTTTCACTTTCGATGTCGATCTTGCTCCTACAGGAACAATAACAGCAACAGGAGGTACTCAAAACTTATATGCAAGACCCTACACTTCTTCTATTCATAGACCATTTGATGGAGGTGTAAGTTTTTCTACTGGAACACCCTACCATGGAAATCAACTTATACGTCAGACAAGACGTTATTTTAGATATCAGTCTGGTAAAGGAATTCAATTTAGTACAGGTACAAATTTAAAACCATCATTTCAAGTAGATTCTATTACATCTTCCGGAACTACAGTTACAGTTAGAACTAAATTTCCACATAATTTAGGAACTGGAGGAACTGTAGTTGTTTCTGGAGCAACTGAATCTGCATATAATGGAACATTTACTGTAACAACTGTTCCATCTGATTTAACTTTTACTTATACTGCTTTATCAACTCCTTCTGCTAGTCCTGCTACAGGATTTCCAATAAATGTATCTCCTGGAAATTGGTATGGATCTAAAGTTAGAATTGGTATGTTTGATGAGCAAAATGGGTTTTTCTATGAATATGATGGACAAACTTTATATGCAGTAAGAAGATCTAGTACTGATCAAATTTCTGGTGGTGTTTCTGTTACAAATGGTTCTCCTGTAATAACAGGAAATGCTAGTGGAAATTTTCAAACATTTTTCTCTTCGCAATTAAAGCCTGGAGATTATATTACAATTAGAGGGATGAGTTATTTGGTATTATCTATTACAAGTAATACTCAAATGATAGTTTCGCCTGAATATAGAGGAACTACAATAAGTAGTGGAGCTGTAGTAGTTACTAAACGTTCACAAGAAAGAATACCTCAGTCTCAATGGAATATTGATAAATGTGATGGGACTGGTCCTTCTGGATTCAATCTTGATTTGACAAAAATGCAGATGCTTTATATTGATTATTCTTGGTATGGAGCTGGTGCAATTCGTTTTGGGTTTAAAAATCAAAGAGGTGAGGTAATATATGCACATAGACTTCCAAATGCAAATTATAGGACCGAAGCATACATGCGCTCTGGTAATTTACCCGCAAGATATGAATGTAATACAATATCTCCTATTACATATTTAACTTCTACTTTAGCTAATACAAATACTACATCCATGTCTGTTAATGATACTTCAGAATTTCCAAGTTCTGGAACGCTGTGTATACGAGGATCTGGAAATACTGGAGCAACAATAGAATATGTAAATTATACTGGGAAAACTTCAACTACATTTACAGGTCTTACTAGAGCAGTTACAAACTTAAGTGGTCCTGGAGGATTGACTGGAGGAGGAGGCACTTCTACTGCTGCAACATTTACTTTTAGTGCTACTGCTCCGGTTTCAGTTGAAATGCATTCACCTCAGACCTCAGCAATTGTAGGCCATTGGGGATCTTCAGTAATTATGGATGGTAGATATGATGATGACAAATCTTTCCTATTTACCGCAGGTATGGTTACCGGATTATCAATAGCGTCTGGAGCAACAAATGCCTTGATATCATTGCGTCTTTCTCCAAGCGTTGATTCGGGATTAACTGGAATATTAGGAGGAAGAGAATTAATTAATAGAATGCAATTAACTCTTCGTGAATTAGGTATTCTTAGTAGTGGAAATATTTTGGTTAGTCTAATATTAAATGGAAGAGTATCCGGAGGAACATTTACTAATGCTGGTGGTTCCTCATTATCTCAAATTTGTCTTCATGTTGGAGCGGTCTCAGTTACAGGTGGAGAAACAGTATATTCGTTTTTTACAGGAAATGGAATTGTTGCAAGAGAATTGAATCTTGTAAGAGATCTTGGAAATAGTATTTTAGGTGGAGGAAATACATTATCTGCTCCCACATCTACAGCAAATATATATCCAGATGGTCCAGATGTTATCACTGTTGTAGCTAGAAATCTTGCGGCTTCGGCAACTACTGTCAATGCAAGAATTTCTTGGTCTGAGGCTCAAGCATAAATAATAGAAACTCTTATATAAGAGTTTCTATGGTATATACCAACTTAGAATAATATGGCAGCCCCTATCATTCGCATAAAGCGATCATCAATTCCTGGGAAAAAACCTACAGTAGATCAACTTCCTTTAGGTGAATTAGCATTAAACACCAATGATGGGGATCTTTTTATTGCGAGAGAACGAGCAGGTATTGGGACAGATATTGTTTCAGTTGGAGCTGGAGTAACAGTTACTAATATACTTTATGTTACTGAAGATGGAAAAGATACAAATACAGGAAAAAAACTTGGAGATGCAAAAAGAACAATTGGAGCAGCACTTACAGAAGCAACAACAGGAACAATTATTAAAGTTAGTGCTGGATCTTATCTAGAAAATAATCCTTTAGTAATACCGGAACAAGTTTCCATCGTTGGAGAAAGTCTTAGAGAAGTATCAATATCTCCACAAAATGCATCCCAAGATTTATTTTATGTATCTAATGGAAATTATATTGCAGAAATGTCTTACACCGGGACTTTAGATACTGGTAAAGCAATTTTTTCTTTTAACCCAAATCAAGTTGGGTTTTTCAATCAATCTCCATATATTCAAAATTGTACTAATTTTATCCCAAATTCAATTGGATTAAAAATTGATGGTTCTAAGGCAATAGGTCCACTTAAATCTATGGTCTTAGATAGTTACACACAATATAATCAAGGTGGTATTGGGTGTTCTATTACTAACGAAGGATATGCTCAATTAGTATCAATGTTTACTATTTGTAATAATATTGCTGTATTTTGTGGATCTGGTGCAGCATGTGATTTAACAAACTCCAACTCTTCTTTTGGAAATTATGCTCTTGTTGCTGATGGTGTCGGACCATTAAAATACAATGGGGTAATTTCTCAAGCGAAAGATGCCAATTCATTTGAATTTGTATTAGATTTAAATACTCCAACATTAAATATCACATCGGCAACCTATGACAATAATACTGGAATTTTAACGGCGAATACAAATTCTGCTCATAATTTTTCAGTTGGAATGGGTATTTCAATCGCTGGATTAGCATTTACTTGCCCTTCTGGTCCAGGTATTGTTACATATCCATCAGGAAATAAAGGTTATGTATTTGAAGTTATTACTGTTGCCCCAGGAAGATATATTGATTCTTATAATTTAATTCAAAAGAATCGTCAAGAAATTATTGATGATTCTTTTGATGCAATTTCTTCTGCATATCCATCATTTGTAAATCCAAGTCCAGATAAATGTAAAAGAGATTTAGGATTTATTGTAGATGCAGTTTCGACTGATGTGAGAGATTTTACTTCTAGAAATACATTAGAAGCTACAAAAGCATATTTTAAGCTAGATGGGACATTATTAACAAATGGGGTAGATGGAGAAATTCCCCAAACAATTGTTGGATTTACGTCAGCAAGAGATCTAATGAAACTTGCTATTACAAATAATTTAACAATTAAAGATTTAACAATTACACCAGATCCTATTACAGGAAGTAATACAAGTACATCTTCTTGTGCAGATGTTCAATCATTTATTGATAATCTTGTTGGAATTATTACGAGTAGATTAAGTGCTGGAAATATTAATGGAGTAAATTCTTTACCTGCAGTTTCAGCTGCAAGCACAACGTTTAGTGTCTATGTTGGAACTTCTACATTACCTCACACATATAATTCTGGTGGAACTGCAAAAATTAATGTTGTTAGACCTTTTGATGGGCAAGTAATTTATTTTGATCGTCTTTATTATAGTATAAATGGAGTTAGAATTACATCTGGTGGAAGTGGATATACCGGAACTGCTGAAATGATAATTGAAGACCCAGAAACTACCTGGGGAATTCCTGCAACTGCTGTAGCAGAAGTTAAAGATGGATCAGTTATCTCAGTGGAAATGATTTCAAATGGAAGAGGATATACAACCACTCCAAAGGTAACATTTAATTCTCCAGACGTTGGCATTAATACTGCAATTGGGGCAGCAAATATTATTCCAACATATTATTCAATTGAGAGTTCTACCCCAGTTTCCTCAGGAATCTGTACAATTACAATAAGTGATAATGTTCCATATCCAGTTGGAGTAGGAACTCAAGTTCCATTTTATAAACAAAGTAGAGTATTAGCATCTGGACACTCCCTTGAATATATTGGATCTGGAACTAATATTGCTACAGCACTACCATCTTCTGGGGGAGTTCCAGTTCAAGAAAATGAAACTGACGCTCGTAATGGTGGTCTTGTTGTTTTCACCTCAACTGATCAATCTGGAAATTTTAGAATTGGTGACGGTGTAGTTATTAATCAACAAACCGGAACAATTTCCGGAACATTTTATTCAAAGAGTTTGTTTTCTACAATGACCCCATTTATCTTAGCACTAGGAGGAGAATGATATAATGGCATTAGCACTCAATGTATTTCAAACAGTTACAGCAGTTGTATCAATAAGTCCAACAGTAATTTATACAGCACCAGTTGGATATACTGGAGTAGTTCTTCTAGCACAAGTTGCAAATATTGGAGCAACTAACGAAGACGTAACTTTACTTCACAGAAGAAGTTCTACGGATACTGAAATGTTAAAAGAATTTCCCATTTCATCTAATGATACTGCAAACCTTCTTGCAGGAAAACTTGTGTTAGAAAGTGGGGATAAATTAGTCTTATCTGGAAGTAATGGAAGTAATTTAAAATTTATAGCAAGTATTTTAGAAACCCTCAATTAATAGTTTCCAATGGCAAAGTATCTTAGTAACCGACAAAAAAATCTTAAAATTGGCATCAGCTCTTATACTGAAAATACTACAGTACTTGTGGTTACGGGTAAAATTGGCATAGGAACTACCAATGCTACTACGAACTTAGATATTAATGGTGATATTAGAGTTCGTGGAGCATTGTATGATAAGGACAATGAATCCGGAATTGCTGGTCAATTATTAGTATCTACTGCAACAGGAATAGATTGGCAGGATATTGATAGTATTGGAACAATTCAAACAATTATTAGTAATTCTTTAACGGGGATTGAAGTAAGTGAAGAAGGAGTTGGGATTGGAACAACTTTTACTAACTTAAATTTCGTTGGGCTTGGGGTTACCGCAACTCCTAATGGAACTACAGCAAATATTACATTTACTCCACAAGTAGGGCCTCAAGGAACCCAAGGTATCCAAGGTATATCTGGGACTGGAACCCAAGGTATCCAAGGTATATCTGGGACTGGAACTCAAGGTATCCAAGGTATATCTGGGACTGGAACTCAAGGTATTCAGGGTATAACTGGTTCTCAGGGAACTACTGGTTCTCAGGGAATCCAGGGTATAACTGGTTCTCAAGGAATTCAAGGAACTACTGGTTCTCAGGGAATTCAAGGAACTACAGGAACTCAAGGTATTCAGGGTATAACTGGTTCTCAGGGAACTACTGGTTCTCAGGGAATTCAAGGAACTACTGGTTCTCAAGGAACTACTGGTTCTCAAGGAACTACTGGTTCTCAAGGTATCCAAGGAACTACTGGTTCTCAAGGAACTACAGGAACCCAGGGAATTCAAGGAAGACAAGGAATTCAAGGGACCACAGGTTCTCAGGGTGTCCAGGGAACGCAAGGTATAACTGGACCAGTAGCTGGCAGCAACAAACAAATTATTTTTAACAACAATAATGTTTCTGCGGGAGCTACTAATTTTGTTTATGACGTTATAACTGAAAGTGTTGGAATTGGAACAATAAGTCCGGCAGCAGGAATTAAACTTGATGTTCTTGGAGGAGAAATCAGGGCAGGTAGAGTTGATAGTAATGAAGAAGGTGGACAATTAAGTTTTGGTAGAGCAAGTGATAATTTAACTGCTTGGTATATTGATGTTTATGGTAATACTTCAACTCCAAGTCTCCGTTTTGTTGATGTTAGTAATGCTACAGTAAGAGCGCAAATTGATGGTAGTGGAAACTTTAATTTTGAAAGTCCTATTAAATTAAATTCTACACTTAAGGACATTTACAATAACGTGGGTGCCGCCGGTTCTATTTTAGTTTCAACTGGTTCTGGGGTTTCTTGGACTTCTCCTTTTTCTACAGGAACTCAAGGTATCCAAGGAACCACAGGAACCCAGGGAATTCAGGGTATAACTGGGTCTCAGGGAACTCAGGGTATCCAAGGAACTATTGGCTCTCAAGGAATTCAAGGAAGACAGGGTATTCAGGGTATAACTGGTTCTCAAGGAACCACAGGAACCCAGGGAATTCAAGGAACTACTGGTTCTCAAGGTATCCAAGGAACTACTGGTTCTCAAGGAACCACAGGAACCCAGGGAATTCAAGGTATTCAGGGTATAACTGGTTCTCAGGGTATTCAAGGAACTACTGGTTCTCAAGGTATCCAAGGAAGACAAGGAATTCAAGGAACCACAGGAACCCAGGGAATTCAGGGAATTACAGGTCCAGTAGCTGGATCCGCTAATCAAATAGTATATAAAGATTCTTCTAATATACCAACTGGATCCGACTCATTAACATACAGTGGAAATATTTCTGGTATTGGAACAGTTGGTATTGGAACAATAATTGATATTATTCACTATGACAATTTAAACAATGGAACTTTATCATGGGAAGCTTCTTCTGGTCAATTATTCAGCATTACAAATAATTTAACTAGTGGATCTATTTTTTCTGTTAATGATATTTCGGGTATTCCTAGTATTGATGTAGATGCTAATGGTACAATTCAGTTAGCTCCTTTTAATGGAAACATAGGTATAGCAACGACCAATCCATTAAGGAAATTACACGTCTCAGGTGATGTCGAAATTGATGGAGCACTTTATGATGTTTTCGGAAATGTAGGTTCAGCAACTTCTGTCCTTATTTCTACTGGAAATGGTATTAAATGGGAAGCAATATCTACCGCTTCATTACAAGGAACCACAGGAACTCAAGGAATTCAAGGAACCACTGGAACAGGAACTCAAGGAATTCAAGGGACTTCAGGTTCCGGAGGATCTATTGTTGATGATACTTCAACCTCGTCAACAAGATATCCAGTATTTGTGGATGTTACTACTGGAAACCCAACCGCAAATTATGTTTCATCAACAAAATTAAGATTTGTTCCAAGTACAGGAACTTTATCCGCAACAATTTTTACATCTCTTTCCGATAAATCTCAAAAAGAAAATATAAATCCAATTGAAAATGCCTTAGAAATTATTGAAAACATAAAAGGAGTTAAATTTAATTGGAAAGATAATCATGGAGCTTCATTTGGGGTAATTGCACAAGATATAGAACAAATTGTTCCAGAGCTAGTTGTAGTTAATGATCTTGGGTTAAAGACTGTAAATTATGATGGTCTTATCGCTATTTTAATAGAAGCAATTAAAGAAAAAAATAATTATAAAGAAGAAATAAATGATTCAAAATCTGAAGAAAATAAAGCAAGAATAAAACGTAATAAATTACTTTCTATGTATGTAGATAGTTTAAATGCTATTAGATGGGAAAATATGTCGGAAGATAAAAAACAGCAGTGGAGAAAATATAGAATGGATCTATTAAATGTTCCTCAACAAAAAGAATTTCCCCATAATATCAGTTGGCCAAGCATACCAACGTAAATCACTTATAAATAAATTGAATTTATAAGTGATTATGAACAATTTTGTAAAATTTGCTCTAGAAAATGGGGGGGAAATAAAGCCTCTACTAATTGATTGTAAAGATCTATATGGACCCTCTTTAACTAATCCAACAATAATCAACATTGATGGGAGAATATTAGTCAATATTCGTAATGTAAATTATACTTTATATCATTCCGAACTCAATAAGTTTGAGCATATGTGGGGACCTTTATCATATATTCATCCAGAAAATGATATGCATCTTAGAACTATAAACTATATTGCAGAATTAAATGAAAATTTAGATATCATACATTATACAAAAGTAGATACTTCTTTATTTGATACATATGAACCTCAATGGGATTTTGTCGGTTTAGAAGATGCTCGTTTAATTTTATGGGATAATGATTTGTTTTTAATCGGTGTCAGAAGAGATTTAGATACTATCGGCACCGGAAGAATGGAGCTTTCCCAGCTCAAATTCAATGATTTATCAGTAAAAGAAGTTTTTAGGTATAGAATTCCGGGTCCTCTGCCTGATGAAGAGTATTGCATGAAAAACTGTACTCCTATAGAAGATAAACCATTTCATCTTTTAAAATGGACAAATCCCACTTCAATAATGAAATTTAATCCTAATGGAGGAGAAACTGAAGTTTATACTACAAACGAATATAAAAATGGGTTTAATGATATGAGAGGAGGCTCCCAGGTTATTAAATATAAAGATGGATATTTAACTTTAGTACATGAAACTGAACTTTACAATAGCGAACAAGGTAGAAAGGATGCTACTTATAGGCACAGATTTGTAATTTGGGATAAAGATTTTAAAACTCAAAAATTTTCTCCTTTATTTTCTTTTATGAACATGAAGGTAGAATTTTCTTGTGGAATGTGTACCCATAATGAAGATTTCCTAATAACTTTTGGAGCGCAAGATAATGCAGCGTATGTGCTTAGAATACCACAAATTGCTGTTGATAACTTTATTAATTCATAAAAATTATGCTTTTAGACTTTGCAGAGATAAAAACAAAATATAATTTAAATATAAAAGGAATTATACATGTAGGGGCTCACTATGGGGAAGAACTTTTTGATTATATTAATAATGGAATAAAAAAAATATTATTATTTGAACCAATACAAGATAACTATGATATTCTTGAAAAAAGAATTAATGATTTAGATGCAGAGATAAAGCTGTATAAAATTGCGTTAGGTTCAGAAATAAAAAATGTATCTATGTATGTAAGTGATAATGATAAACAAAGTAGTTCTATACTAAAACCAAAAAAACATCTAACTCAACATCCAGATGTATATTTTCCAGATATAGAAAATGTTGAAGTGGATATATTAGATAATTATGATACGTCTAATTATAATTTTATTTCAATGGATGTTCAAGGTTATGAATTAGAAGTTTTAAAAGGAGCAAAAAATTCTTTAAAAAATATTGATTATGTTTATTGTGAGGTCAATAGAGATGAGGTTTATGAAAACAACGCTCTTGTTGAAGAATTGGATTTATACCTTTCACAATATGGTTTCAAAAGAGTCGAAACTATTTGGAGTGGAGAAATATGGGGAGATGCACTTTATATTAAAGATTATAATGTCTCTTCATCTTGCCAAATTAGTAATTTAAATCAAATTTATAGAAAATATTTTGGATACCCATCTAATGGAGTTTTTGTTGAGATTGGAGCATATGACGGAGAATCATTTTCAAACACATCTTGTTTAGCCGATCATGGTTGGAAAGGACTATATATAGAACCAATAAAAGAATATTGTGAGTATTGTGCTCAGAGACATGTCAATAACAATGTTAAAATTATTAATTGTTCTGTAGGAAGTATTGAAGGAGAAATTAATTTTTATAAAAATGGAGCACTTAGTACTTCAAATCAAAGACAAATAGATATATACAATACATTAAATTGGGCAAAAAAAGATCAATTTATAAATTGTAAAATCAATCAATATAGATTAGAAAATATTTTATTTGATCAGAATATATATCCAAATTTTGATATTTTGGTAGTAGATGTTGAAGGTAATGAGGAAGATATTTTCAATTCCTTTAATTTAAATTTTTGGGCTCCAAAAATGTTGATAGTTGAATTAATTGATAATCACATAGAATTTAAACAATTTGATAATTTTACTAATAAATGTAAAATACTTAGAAATAAAATTATAGAATCAAATTATTCAGAAATTTATAGTGATAATATTAATAGTATTTTTATAAATAAAAATTTTATATAGGTAAAATAAAATGATTTCAATGAATAAGCTTGGTGGGATGGGTAGACTAGGAAATCAAATGTTTCAATATGCAGCTTTAAGAAGTATTGCAAAAAAGTTTAGTTATGAATATTGTTTACCCTATTTTGAAGGATACTTATGTGGAGAAGATTTAAATATTTTTGATTGTTTTGAATTAAATGGAGAAGAAAGAAAAAATACAGATTTATATGAAATTAAATTAGATACTTTATCTCTTGACGAAAATATCCTAAGAAAATGTCCTGATAATGTAGATTTAATTGGATATTTTCAAGATGTAAAATATTTTGAAGATAATTCTGAAGATATAAAAAAATCATTTACATTTAAAAAATCATTTTTTGAATTAGCAGAAAATTATTTTTACTCTACGTTTGGAGGTGAAGAAATAATATCTTTACATATCAGAAGAGGTGATTATCTACAATTTCCTCACCATATAGTTCAAGATATAAAATATTATGAAAGAGCACTAAAATTTTTTAATAAAAATCTAAGAGTATTAATTTTTACCGATGATTTAGAATGGGCACAAAATCAAGATATTTTTAAATCAGAAAGATTTTTATTTTCAAAATATAATAATAGTGCTGTTGATCTTTGTATGCAAACTTTTTGTAAATATCACATTATATCAAATTCTACTTATAGTTGGTGGGGAGCATGGTTAGCAGACAGTAAAAAAGTAGTAAAGCCATCAGACTGGTTTGGTCCAGAATTAGACCAATATAAAAATTTTCTTCAGGTAGATAGTTGGATTTCAATATGAGAAATTCATTAAAAATATTATTTTTTGGAATTTCAGATAGAGAATCAATCTGGGAATATGACTATATTCATAATGAATTTTTTTCAAATTGGGATCACATAGATGATTATTTTTTAATGCCAAATGAGGTTAAAACATTAAATGAAAAGTTTGATGTTGTGGTTTATTTTGGTAGAGATCCAAATAATTATCCTTGGGGGTACATTCCAACTTATAAAGATATTCTAGAATGTGTTAAATCTACCACTCCAAAAATAGTTATTCAATTATCAGATGAATTTATACATGAAAATCTCCAAGAACATAATAGTATAGGAGACTACTGTGATTTATTTTTAAGGCAATATAATCATAAAAATTATTCTTACACTAAAAACACATTACATATTCCTATTGGATATAGAAATAATTTTAATATTAAAGAAAAATATATTAAAAAAATTAAAGAAAGAGAATATAATTGGAGTTTTTTTGGAACTTACAAATCTGATAGAAAAGAATTAACTGATATATTTTCTAATATTTCAAATGGGAAATATGTCTTAAGAGATGAAAATTGTACTGATTTATTATCATCTGATGATCTTGTAGATTATTTTATAGATTCGATCTTTATCCCTTGTAGTAGAGGGTGGTCAACTTTGGATACTATGAGGTTGTATGAAGCATCTAGATGTGGGTCAATACCAGTTGTTGTTGGGTCAAAAGAAGAAATTGAAGTAGCATTTAAGTATGAAGAAAACCCTCCTTGGTTATTTTTTGACAATTGGGAAGATGCTTGTAATGGATGCTTAAATTTATTAAAAGACAAAGATAAATTACAAGAAATTCAAGATAAAGTTCTATTATGGTGGGAAAATAGGATTAAAGATTTAAATATCATTATTTCAAAAGAAGTAATGAAAATAATGGATGAAAAAAAGATTATTCAATATAATAATATTTTATTAAAAGAAAATAAACTAAAAAATTTTCCTCCAGTTAATTTTATAAGTATTGAAGAATCTGAGGATAGAAGAAATATTTTATATGAAAATTTTAAGAAATACGGAATTACTCAGATAACTCCTCACATATACAAAAAATATAATGATGAAGATCATGAAATAACTGGTAATAATGTGAATATTCTTGCTCCAAAACAAAGTAGAGGCCCTGTAACATCACATTTAAAAGCAATAAAAGAATGGTATGAAACAACAGATGACGAATACGCTTTTTTCTGTGAAGATGATTTAGACTTTAAATTAGTTGAGTACTGGAATTTTACTTGGGAAGATTTTTTTAATAAATTACCAAAGAATTGGGAATGTGTTCAATTATGTTTTATAAGCACGCAAGTAATGTATGCTGATAGAATTTTAAACGAATATTCCTCAATTTTCAGGGAAAGAGATTGGTGTGATTGGTCTTGCTGTGCGTATTTGATAAAAAGAACCCATGCAAAAAATATTGTAAATAATTATTTTAATAAAGATAAAATTATTTTAGAGTACAAAGGATATGATTGGGAAAAAAGAATATTACTTGATTATAGATGGATGATACCTTGCCCTGAAACAATGGTGTATACATATTTTAATGAAAATAGTATCTATTTTATACCTTTGTTTTTGGAATCGCTAAATTTTTCCAGTACTTGGACAGATGATAAATATGATGACAAAGAAAGTATCCATAATTTTTCTCACTCAATGGTATTAAATTGGTGGAAAAATAAAGGGAAGTACTTAACATTAGATCAAATATTTGAGCAAAATAATTTCTGAGGTATTGTATGAATGAATTAATCTATTTTTCTCTAGACACCGAAAATGGAGAAAATAATTTTAATCTTGCTAGATGGTATGAATCTCAAGGCCATACAGCTCCTGCGCATACTTATTACTTAAGATGCGCGGAAAGAACAGATGATACTGTATTGGCCTATTCAGCGTTAATTAGAGCTTCATTTTGTTATAGATCACAGGGGTCTAGGGATGCTACAGAAAAAGTTATTCTTGAAAATGCTTTAATGTTAATGCCAGAAAGACCGGAAGCATATTATTTTCTTTCATTATTATATGAAAAAAAGCAAGAATGGCAAAATTCTTATATTTATTCAACTTTAGGATTGAAATATGATATTTCTCCACTTAAATCTATACCAGAATATAGTGGAAAACATTTACTTATATTTCAAAAATCAACTTCTTCTTGGTGGTGGGGTAAAAGTCAAGAAGCTAGAGATTTATTAAAACTTTTAGTTGATGAATATTGGGAATTTTTAAGCGATGATCTAAAAAAGATAGTACAAAATAATATTAGTAAATTGGGGATAACTAAGTATTCCCAGGCGCAAATTAGTTATACAAAAAAAGATTATAGTAAACTAAGATATAAATTTCCTGGAGCTGAAATAATAGAAGAAAATTACTCTCAAATATTTCAAGATATGTTCGTTCTTTCTATGCTAAATGGTAAAAAGAATGGAACGTTCTTGGAAATTGGAGGAGCTAAACCGTTTGAAAGAAATAATACAGCACTACTTGAAGAAAAATTTGGGTGGAATGGCGTATCTATAGAGCTAGATAAAACTTTTACGGAAGAATATATATCTAAACGCCCAAATATTAAAGTAATTAATGAAAATGCATTGGATATTAATTACGAAAAACTTCTAAAAGAAAATTTTAATACAAAAGTCGTTGATTATTTACAATTGGACATAGAACCAGCAAATAATACATACGAATGTATGTTAAAAATACCCTTTGACGAATATAAATTTGCTGTTATAACATATGAACACGATTATTATATTGATGTAACTAAGTCTTACAGAGATAAATCTAGAAAATTTTTAAGGGATAACGGATATGTGTTAGTTGCAAATGATATTTCTCCTGAAGGAAAATCTACTTTTGAAGATTGGTGGGTACATCCAGATTTAGTTGATAATAAAATTTTAGATATTATGATGGATACTTCAGATAAAATTAAAAAAATCAATGAATATATTTTAAATACTAAATTTTACGCAGAATTTGAAACTGACAGATATTTGAGAGAAAATTTTTTCTCGGATTATTCATATAAAGGAACAATGGTAGAAGTTGGAGCAGGTCCACCAACATTTATAAGTACATCCAAACATTTTAGAGACAGTGGATGGAGAACCATATGTGTTGAGCCAAATCCTAAATTTGTGGCTCAACACAGAAATTGCGGTAGTGAAGTTTATCAATATGCTTGTTCAAGTAGCGAGGGTAAGTCTAATTTTATTGTAAATTTAAACAATGATGAATGGTATACCAAAGAAAATGACGGAGTTAGTTTTTCTGCTTTAGAAATAAAATATAATGGAGTTCCTGATCATAATACTCAAGAAGTAATAGAAGTTGAGAAAATAAAACTTGATACTCTTCTAGATAAAATAAATGTAAATAAAATTGATATTCTTTCTATAGATGTAGAAGGCTGGGAAATTGATGTATTAAAAGGATTTAATTATATTAAATATTCTCCTAAAGTTATTGTATTAGAAAATTTTGAAAACAATGTAGACTATGAAAAATATATGAATTCAATTGGATATATCAAAAAAGATACATTAGGATATAATGAAATTTATACAAAAAATATTGATAAAATTAATTTAGATTCTATAGACTGGGGATTATTTAATTATAATTCCGATAACATTAGAGACTACAAAAATCACGTAAAGTTAGAAATATCAAATAATGTTTATACTAAAATATTTGATATTCAAGAAAATGATGTAGTATTTGATATTGGCTCTAGTGTAGGGGTTTTTACTCTTTCTATATTAAATAAAAATCCAAAAGAAGTTCATTGTTTTGAGCCAAGAAAAGAACTTTTTAATTCAATGAAGAATAACCTACACAACTATTCTAATGTAAAATTAAACTGTCTTGCTATTGGGAATACCGATTCTAAAGATGTAATACTTGATAATATTTTTAAAGTTGATCATTATTCTCAAGATGAAGCAATAAACAATAAGGTTGATACAATTAAGTTTAACACATACATTAAAGATAATAATATTAAAAAAATTGACTTTTTAAAGGTAGATTGTGAAGGAGGGGAATGGGATATTTTTACTGAAGAAAATTATAATTGGATTTCAAAAAATGTTTCCAAAGTTTCCGGTGAATTTCATTTATTTGATGAATCTATGAAAAAAAGTTTTATACTTTTTAGAGATTTGTATTTAAAAAATAATTCTACAGTAAAAGCTTTTAATGTAAATAGAAATGGAGAACTTGAATCCGATATTACTAGTCTAATATGGGATAATAATTTTGTGATTTATAATTTAAATTATTTAAATATGACTTTTGATCTTTCTGAATCTTTATCTAAAAATAATATATTTAAGATAAATGAATTACCAAAAAATACTGCTTGGTGTGTCGATAATTTTTATGAAAATCCAGATGAAGTAAGAAATTTTGCTTTAAATCAAGAATATTTTGAAGGTGGAATAGGAAGAGGATTTATTGGAAGAAGAACTAAAGAACAATTTTTATTTCCTGGATTAAAAGAAAAATTTGAAAATATTATGGGTAAAAAAATTACTGCTTGGGAAGAACATGATATGAATGGAAGATTTCAGGTATCATGGTCAGGGGAACCTCTCGTATATCACTGTGACAGTCAAAAATGGGGAGGAATGCTTTATTTAACTCCAGAAGCTCCATATCAATGTGGAACTACTTTATATGCACATAAAAAAACTAAAGCAAGAACTTATTATGACAAAGGATGGGATGCTGCATGGATTGATACTCCTGGAGATTGTCATTTAGACGGAACTCATTTCGAGCCGGTTGATGTTTTGGGTAATGTATATAATAGATTAGTAATTTTTGACGCAAGTTGTATTCATTCTGCATCAGAATATTTTGGAACAATAATGGAAAACGCTAGATTATGGCAAATGTTCTTTTTTGATACTGAATGAAATCCTAATGCAAGCATACAATAAATTTTAAAATTTGTCAAGATCCTTGTGACAATTTCCAGATTGTACTAGGATCTATTGACTTTTTTAAAAAATATGATTAGAGTCGGTTTGTCGGTTTTGAAGGACTTGTGTAGTTAATAATATAAAAAATATACAATGAGCGTAAGCGAATGTTTTCCGAAGGAAAACGATATAATACGGTAGACAGTTTCTAAACCGTCTACTGGCGCTTCTTTTATGGTACACTATCCTTTATAATAAATCAGATACAACTTTTAGTTATGACCTCTATTATTCTCCGTCCACATCAAAAATCTGCTCTAAATGCAATGGACAACAATGATATTGGAAAAGTTGTTCTCCCAACAGGAGCAGGGAAATCTATTATTTTTATCAAAAATACCATTGAACAATTTAGTTCAGAAATTCCTCAAACTGTTTGTGTCGTAGCTCCTAGGATTCTTCTTGCTTGTCAACTTTCTCAAGATTATGAGAAGCATATTTTCAATGCAAAATTTCTTCATGTTCATTCTGGAAGTCGTTTAAAGCATTATCGCACTACAAATCCTGAAGATATCAAAGATTGGCACAATATTCATTCTAATCATCACAAAATTATTTTCACGTCATATAATTCTCTTAAAAAAGTAGTAGAATCTAACATTCAAGTAGATACTTATCATTTCGATGAGTGTCATAATTCTGTAAAGAAAAATTTCTTTCCACATATTGAAGACGCAGTGCGGACTGCTGATAAAAAATATTTCTTTACAGCTACTCCTAAAAATTCAAAAATCCCTAGAAAAAAGCCAGGAATGAATATTACTGAAGTTTATGGGAATAATATTTGTAATGTTCCCATGACCAAAATGATCGATGGTGGATTTGTTGTTCCTCCTCTTGTTATTAGAAAAGAAGTTGATTCTGAAAATAATATTGATGAGCAAAATTGCTCCGTAATTATCTCTACAATTGATGAAGAGAATCCTTCTAAAATTCTTATTTCAGCAAAATCTACAAAATCAATTATTTCTTTGATTACCGAAACTGATTTTTCTCAGCAGCTAAAAGACAGGGGATATAGTCTTCTACACATTACTTCTATGCATGGAGCATATATTGATGGGAAAAAAGTAAAACGAGATGAATTCTTTAGGACTCTTAATGAATGGGGATCTGACGATTCTAAAAAGTTTGTTCTTTTGAATTACTCTATTCTTTCTGAGGGAATTAATTGTAATGGACTTGACGCAGTAATTTTTCTTCGTAATATGGATGTAATTTCTATGTGTCAAACCATTGGTCGAGTTATTCGACTTCACAAAGAAGATTCGGATAAAATTTCTTCCGGTACTCTTAAAGTTGGTGATTACAAAAAGTATATCAAACCTTATGGGATGGTCATCCTTCCTAGTTACGATGATTATTCTAAAAAGGTTGCAGCCGCTGTTGAATCTGTTATTTATAAGTCCTTCGTTATGGGAGAAACAGTAGAAGCAGAAATCGAAAAGTGACAATCTGCTAACTGGCCACTGGTATCTCTCAGCGTACAAATTCGTGGTATGCTGAGAGAGCATTTTATTTTTTATTATGTTTAAGATTTCTGAGAAGGCTAATCCAAATTATTTGGCTCAAATTGTTAAGTTAGAAAATTTGAGAAAACATCCTAATGCAGATAAACTTCAACTTTGTTCTATTCAAGGTAATAATGTAATTGTGTCTTTAGATGCAAAGGAGGGAGATGTTTATGTTTATTTTCCTCTAGAGTGTGCTATTAATAAAGAATTTCTTTCTTGGAGTAATTCATTCTCTGACAAGTCATTGAATGTTGATAAAGAAAGTGCTGGATTTTT
>JACCDY011003926.1_pt1 | contig 32200 bp, 22 predicted proteins | sample 7446391 | NCBI WGS metagenome assembly JACCDY01 (sample SAMN15323451, study PRJNA562643) | freshwater metagenome | isolation source: river surface water | place: USA:Blue River Watershed | collected 2017-08-18 | reverse complement strand
GGCTGGTTGCTTTGGTTGAGATCCTGTTACATCCCACTGACATGTTGTTCCGTTCCATGTTGCGGTTTCATAACATGCGATGGCAGGTTGGTTTGGTTGAGATCCTGTAACATCCCACTGACATGTTGTTCCATTCCACGTCGCGGTTTCATAACATGCGATGGCAGGTTGGTTTGGTTGAGATCCTGTAACATCCCACTGACATGTTGTACCGTTCCAAGTTGCGGTTTCATAACATGCTAATCCTGTTGGAGCTGCGGGTTGGGTAACTGATACAATCATCGTTACAGGGGTAGCACAAACCCCTGCTGAAGGAGTAAAAGTATAAGTTTGACTTCCAATAGTTGCAGTAGAAATTGTATTTGGACTCCAAGTACCCGAAATTCCATTGGTAGAAGTGGTAGGTAAATTATCAGGAACTTGATTCAAACAATATGGTCCCAGCTGAATGAATGTAGGTGTAATATTTGGAGAAACTGTTAGCGTTCCGTTCACAAAACTAGTACCATTCCAAAATCCTCCTCCTGATGAGCTAAAACCACCATATTGCCAACCGCAATTATTTATTTGGTAGCGAAACGCATAATAATATGTACCTGCGGTTAAACCTGTTAAAGTCCCCACATACTCGTCATTATTACCAACTTGCGTATTAAAAGATGCATTACTCCAATTCGTCCAGGTTGAAGGATCAGTGTTTGATGTGCTATATCCAAATTGAACAGTTACACCAGCAGCTTGCCCTGGATCAGAAGTATTTACGACACCTGTATTATATAATTGACCGTAAATTGTGTAAGTCCCGCCTTGGCAAATTGTTCCGCTTCCTGGAAACTGTAAATTAGCCCAATCTATAATATCATTTACAGTAATAGTAGTTGTAGTTGAACACCCATTAGAATTCGTATATGTAATTGTTGCGCTACCACTTTGCAATCCTGTTACTAAGCCGGTAGAAGAGACTGAAGCTACGGAAGAATTACTTGATGTCCAAGGTGTTGTTGCTGAAGGAGTTCCTGTACCAGTTAATTGTGTCGTGGAATTTATACATAAAGTTGTATTACCACCAATTGTTGGATTTACATTACCAATAATTGTAGCCGATGCGGTAGAAGTACAACCATTTGGAGCAGTAACTGTAACTGTGTATGTGCCTGCTGTATTGATTGTTGCCGTTGAGTTAGTACCTAGGCTATTGGACCAAGCATAAGATCCTCCGCCTGTTGCAGTAAGCGTAGTGCTTTGAGTTCCACAAATAGATAAATTACCTGTTATGGATGCATTAGGATTAGTATTTACCGTTACCGTTGTAGTTGTTTGGCAACCTGCATTATTCGTATATGTTATTGTGGTTGTTCCTGCTGAAATAGCTGTTACAAGCCCCGTATTTGATATGGTCGCCACGGCAGGATTACTTGATGCCCATGGTGTACTTAATGAAGGGGAACCTGTAGAGGCAAGTTGAGAAGTTGCGTTAACACACAAGGTTGTATTACCAGTAATAACGCCACCTGATGCTAAACTGGCAGAACCTGTAAAATCCATGGTAAATGGATTAGTTGACGCGCTGAAATTATCTATTAAAATAAGAATCACATCACCAGGATTAACATTCATAACAGATACCCAACTATCACCACCCGCACCTTCTGACGCGTCAGTTGCGCCATTACCAATTCCTGTATTTAAAGTACCAGCAGCCCAAGAACATCTTACTGGTGGAATATTTGGTGGGCATGGGATGGTTGTTCCGGCTGGAAAAGTCCAAACAGCAAAATCATAATCACTTGCAACTGATGGAACAATACTAAATGAAAAAGTTCCTGCTGTTGCAACAGTGGCGTTTAACCAAGTAGATTGATGTTCTGTTGTCATACAACCCTGATTGGTAGCATTCAAATCTTGTGTATTTCCAAAACCTGTACTCACTCCATTAATTGCTTGATCGGCACAAACCAATTGTGATCCGGAGCAATCCTGAGGAGTTGGTGGGGGTGGTGGACAAACAATGTTTATAGGCACTTGAATATTTGTGGCAGGAGCCCCGCCGCTTGCAACCGTTGCACCATTAAAAGAATAGTTCCAAGAAACTTCAGTGGGCCAAGATCCTGCAGTTACAGACATGGTATAACAGCCATTTGGCAGACATAATGTAACTGTACCAGCTGAACCTGTATTTAATGTACCAGTTGAAACTACTGTACCAGAAGAGTTTGTCAATGTATAGGTCGCTCCATTCCAACCATCTCCGAAAGAATCCAATAAATTTAATACCACCGTATTAGAAGTACAAGGTGGAGGTGGAACAATACAAGCCAAGTTCACATTAAAGGCAGAGGATGTGGAGTATCCATGAACCAAAATATAATAATTAACACCTACCACAGAGGTCCATGAATAGGAAGCTGAAGTACCTGCACATGCTGGACCATTGTCATCATTTCCACCAACACACGTTAATGTACTACAATTAGGCCCTGAAAAAACCGAGATTTTACTATCCCATGCAGTACCACACAAAGAAGCAGTCATTACCCCGCCAGTACCAGCCACCACATACCATACACCGGCAGTTGTCTGAATAGTTCCACAGGTTTGGTTTTCTCCAGCACCTGAATTTGTTGCATTAACTGTAGTACCTGCAATTGTTTGATTACAAGAAATCGTTGTAGCATTGCAAACGAGATCATTTGCAGGAGGTGGAACTGCAGATCCACACAAAACTCTTTTTGTTCTACACCCTGTGCCAGTCGCACAACCCGGACCATGCGTGTAAAAGCGAATAACTCCAGTGTAGGTAGCAACCCAAGTTACAGTCCCAGTACCAAAAGTAAGAGCAGGTGCTGCCCCATTGTCGTCAATTGTTATAATATCTGTTGCAACTGAACTTTGAAATGTATAGGATGTGCCAGCAACAACATTTACTTGGGAGTATTCTCCTCTGTAACCACAAGTTGTAATAGTTTGATAGGTTCCAGTGCAAGTTGGTGTAAAAGTAGCAGCTGGATAAAGACCATATGGCGATGTAAAACAAGGTTGAGAAAATCCTTCAAAGTATTTTAGAATAAATACTAAAATTATTAAAACTCGTAATATTTTGAAATTAAATTTCATCCTTTAATCTCAATAAAGTCAAAGTCCCTTAAAGTCAAACCTCTCGAAGCGATATACTCTCTAAAATCACTTTCTGAAACAAAGAACTGCGATGTAATCTTGAAAAACAATTCCTTGTTATCAAATTGCAACACATTTGAAAAAGAACCTAAATTGTTAAATTTGGCTCTAATATAATCATAACTTGGCTTTGCCTCAACATAACTTGTAATTTCCTGAATTCTAAACAAATATGAGTATGTTACTTTTTGAGCTAACACATTAATGTTAAAAAAAATAAAACTCAGAAACAGAAAATAAATTACTTTCATAAATTAACACTTTTTCACAAAGCAATAATACGAATAATAATGTAAAAAGTTGCCTAATTAAAGAATTGAGAATATTAAATTTAAGTAATACTACTTAGTAGATATTATTAAAAATTAAATAACTATCCAACTAATGAAAAGTAAGAAGTGAAATCACTAATTCCTTATGCTTTACCTAGCATTTTATTTTTTAAAACAGCATCAGCAGGTTTTGTTCCAAGCCAAATTGAGAAAAGGGCTTTTTTGAACTCTAAACCAGGAACGACTCCTTTATAGACATTATTTTTATAGACCTTTAAACCTTTACCTGAAACATATTCTAATCTAATTTTATCCCCTTTTTTAAATGGATCTGAAAAGAAACCTTTCAAGGCATTTTTTTGAGCTTCTGTTGCTTTACCATGAGATGCTGTTTTAAAACCTTCATTAACAGTTTCAATAAATTTCTCTCGTGTTACTTTATCTGAAATAATATTTAAATGAATTGCCATTGTAACATCATCATTTATAATTTTGTTTGCATCCATCGAAGGTCGCTTGATGTAAAGGGCACCAACGTACAAATTAAACGTATATTTTACTCTAACACCCGCTCCATTAAAAACAAGAGTTGCCCCGTCAGCAGTAATTTTAGAAGGTAAGGTAACCCCTCCAACAACCTGTTGGGCAACTAATTCATTTACCGATATCAAAAAAAATAATGCAATAAAAAAAGTTCTCATGATTAAAATTTTAAATTTGTATGTACAATATCGTAAAAATACAAAAAAATAATTACCATGAAGAAATTAGTGTTATTATCCGGTTTATTTGTTTCTATTTCGTTCTTCAATTCGTGTGAGGAAAAACCCAGTGAAGATTGGAAAGAAAAAGATGGCAAACCTGAACAACAACTTCAAATCATGTGCGATGGATTTAAAGAAAGTGATAATTGGGATTGTGATTGCTTCAAAAAAGTAACCAAAGAAATGTTTCCGGACTTAAAGGAATTTTATAAAGTTCGCAGCGATGAAACCAAATATGCAAAAGAAAACGATGCTTGGTATGCGAAATTGGATGAAAAGTGCAAATCTAAAAAAGATACGATTAAATAAACTCAATTAATTCACCCAAATGCGATTCGTAGCATTATGACATGAATTGCATTGCCCCGTAGTTAAAGGTGAACTCATATAATTTTTATTTCCAGTGGGACCAACAACCACTGGATATAATCCTTGTAAATTAAACATGTCTGTAGTGAAAAAATTGCCCTTTGCATCAATTTCTACCGTTTTAATCTTCGTACCTAATCCATTTGGCTCCGTGTAAAATTCTACCTTCCCGGTGGTAATTGTATTTTGCTGTAAACTATCATAAACAGTTCCAGCTGCAACAAAACACCCTTCCCCTTCTCCCCCATCAGAATGGCATTGCATACAATTCTGACCTTGGTTGTGGCTTTCATTATCACCAAGATAACTTATGTTTTCCTCACCACATCCTTCATCTTCTTTCTCACAAGATTGGGAAATTCCCATAATTATTATCAACCCAAAGGTTAACAATAGAAAAGAGTTAAATTTATTCTTCATCATTTGAATTTAGTTTAGTAAAGATAGACAAAATTTCAAAAGTTTCATGACTTACTATTAGTTGATTTGCCTTGGGCTTTTTATTTGCATACTCAAATGCAACTCTTCCATCATTTTGTTTTAAAATTGTAATAAAATAAGGTTCAAAAACCACATTATCCTTGTTGTCGCCCACTTTTACAAAAACAGCATCTTTGTTTTGTATTTTAACAACGGATTCCGATGAAATTGTTGGTAGCTCAACGGGATTTGTTAAAATGGTAGCCTTAAAAAACGAACCTGGTATAATTTTAGCTGATTCCTTTTCAAAGTGACAATGAACTTTTATTGTTCGATCCTTATCAACCTCTTTTCCAACAAGGTAAACTGTGGCTGTTTGTTCTTCTTCGGATTCAAGCATTTTTATTTTTACTTTTTGTCCTTCTAAAATGTATTTGGCATCTTTTTCAAATACATATACCTCTGCATGAGCATGTTTCAAATCAATAATCTCCATTAAATTAATATTCTCCGCCGCAAATTCCCCGACATTCGCGTGGATTTTAGTAACAACACCGTCAAATGGAGACTTGATACTTATAATTCGCTGTATTTGGCCATTATCTAACTTAGAAAGCTGCACATTAGCTATTTCCAACTTAGCTCTTAAACCTGATTTTTTTGCCTTCGCTACATTCAAACTGGATTTGGCTTGTTGTAAATTCTTGAGACTTCCCGCCTCATTATTAACAAGTGTTTGCTGTCTTTCTACCTCCAACTGCAACAATTCAAGCGTCGCAACAACCTCTAAATAGTCTTGTTGCAATTGAATGATTTCGGGATGTTCGATTTCAATTAATTCCTCACCTTTTTTTACATAATCTCCATCTAATATTGAAATAGACTTAATTTTTCCACCATACGGTAATGAAATAAATGTTTTATTCTGAGGTGGAACTTCTATTTTACCATTCGCATGAACAGAAAGTCCAATAGATTGAATCTCAGGGATGGCCATTTGAATTTTTAACTCTGCCATTTGTTTTTTCGTTATTGTAACTGAATTAACTAATTCAGCTTTCTTTTCCACTTTGATTGCTTCCTTTTCTGAGCAAGAAAACAACAATAACCCTATTAAAATCCACGTGATATTTTTCATGATATTTATTTTTGGACGAACCATTTATATTGAATAGTTGATTGATTTAACCCATATTGGATTTCTAACAACTCAAATTCTGTTTTTAAAGCAATTTCTTTGATTTGAAAATAATTCAGTAACGATATCTCCCCCGTATTCCAGGAAATTTCAGCCTCTGAATTCATTAATTTCGCCTCGGGAACCAATTGAGATTCATACAATTCCAATCCTTTCAGTAATTGATAATAATGATTTTTCAATTGATTATAATCAGACTCAAAATGCTGAGAAAAATTTGCTGCCTGTAATTGATTTTCCTTTTGCTCCATATTCATTGTCTTCTGCAGGTTTTTATACCCTCTATTAAATATGGGAACATCTATACCAACTTGAATCCCTTGAAATCGATTCGATTGATTAAATTGTTTTTCAGTGCCATTTACATTTTGCACACCAACCAAAGTTTGATTAAAATAGGACAGGGAAAAGCCAGGTAAATGATTTGCTTTTTCAACAACAATTTGCTGATTTTTAACTTGGTTTTCGGCATCAAACCTGCGATACAAGGGATGAGAAGGAGAAAGTGAATCTTCCGAAAACAAGACTATATTCTTAACTGAATATGGAATGAACGAAATGGCCATCTTTGCATTATCCGTTTGTATCAAACTACCTAAATTTAATTGCAAATTTTTTAATTCAACTTGCTGGACTTCAATTTGATGTTGCACCATTTTTCTTTTGGATTGAACTAAGGAGAAATCAAGCTTTGTAATTTCCTGTACTTCTTTTTGAATTTGAGTTTTTGATTGAATAGCTCCTAAAATTGAATCCTGGTGTTCCAATATTTTTAATTTACTTAATCCATATTGATACGAATCAAAGAGTAATTCAATGTCTCGTTTTATCTCCTGCCACGAAATTTCATAATCTACCATTAGGGATTTTGCTTTAACTTCCCCTAATTCCTTTTCCTCAGTAAAAACAGTTGGAAATGGAATAGACTGGGAAATGGTAAGGTTATTATCCCACGCATAATAAGAATTGTACTGACCGAGCATAAAACTGACGCCTGTTTTAGGCATAAACACAGATCTCCCCCGCATTTTTTCTGTATTAGCACGCTGCTCAATGGATTTGAGTAATTTATTATTTGCCTTTGCCGAATCTAAGCAGGTTTGAAGCGTCCAAGATGATTGGGAAAAACCTGAAAATGACATCAAGATAAATAAAGGAAGTATAACGGGTACATTTCTTTTCTTACTGCCCATTTTATCAGTCAGCAAAAACAATATTGGTAAAATAAACAAGGTAAGCAAGGTAGCTGTTACAAGTCCTCCAATTACAACAGTAGCAAGTGGCTTTTGAACCTCTGCCCCACTTCCATGTGATAAAGCCATTGGGAGAAATCCAAGTGAGGCTACAAATGCGGTTAATAATACTGGTCTTAATCGATTTTGAGTCCCTAAAATGACTAGTCTCAATGAATTAGTATAACCTTGTTTTTTCAGAGAATTAAATTCTGAAATTAATACAATACCATTCAACACAGCCACACCAAATAGGGCAATAAAACCTACACCCGCTGAAATTGAAAACGGCATATCTCTTATCCACAAAGCAAATACACCACCTATTGCTGCAAGTGGAATAGCTGTAAATATCAAGAGCGCTTGTTTGATGGAAGAAAAAGTTAAATACAACAGGAAAAAAATCAATAATAAAGCGGCTGGTACGGCTATCATTAATCGATCACGTGCGTGTTCTAAATTTTTAAATGTCCCCCCAAAAGTGGGATAGTAACCTGGTTTTAATTTTACCTTATTATCCATTTCCGTTTTTAATTCCTCAACAATACTTTCAACATCTCTTCCACGCACATTGAACCCAACTAAAATTCTTCTTTTCGCATCATCCCGTTGGATTTGGTTTGGTCCTGTTTGAATAGAAACTTTTGCCAATTCATTTAATGGGATTTGTTGTCCACTCTCTGCTGTAACAGTCAGTTGTTTTAAATCCTCAGGTGATTGTCTAAAAGTTGAATCTAATTTAACAACCAAATCAAAGCGCTTTTCACCTTCGAAAACCAATCCTGCGGTTTGACCAGCAAATCCTATATTAATCGCTCTATTTATCTCCTCAATACTTACTTGATACTTTGCAATAGCCTCACGATCATAGGTAATCAACATTTGCGGCAATCCATTCATCTCTTCCACGTAAACATCTTGAACACCATTAATTCGTTTTGCGATTGCCCCTACTTTTTGGGCATATTTTGAAAGTTCTTCGAAATCTTCTCCATAAATTTTTACAACAACATCTTGCTTAGCCCCTGTCATGAGTTCATTAAATCGCATTTGAATCGGTTGTTGGAAACCAAAGGAAACTCCTGGAAGTTTTTCTTCTAATTTTTGTTGCATTTTTTCTGCCAATTCTTCCTTATTCGTTGCGCTTACCCATTCACTTTTATCCTTTAAAATAATCATCAAATCGCATGCTTCAATTGGCATTGGATCGGTCGGAATTTCGGCTGTACCTATTTTTCCAACCACTTCTTTCACCTCAGGGAATTCTTTCAGAAGCAAATCAGAGGCTTTCGTTGTTGCTTCAATGGTTTTATTTAAACCAGAACCTGTAATTAATCTTGTTTCCACTGCAAAATCACCTTCATCCAAGGATGGTATGAATTCAGCACCAAGTCTGCCAAAAATAAATAGACTAGCGAGTAACAGCAAACCAATCAAGGCTAATGCAATTTTATTTATACGTATGATTTTCTTTAAAACCGGCTGATAAAACTGTCTAATTGAATCAACAATTCGATCACTTATCGTCTTGCTCGTTTTACTATTTTTTGATAGCACCAATGATGAAATCATGGGTACATAGGTTAACGAAAGTATTAGAGCCCCAAGCACAGCAAACATTACGGTTTGAGCCATTGGTTTAAACATTTTTCCTTCTATACCAACAAGAGCAAGAATAGGTAAATAAACAACCAATATAATCACTTGGCCAAAAACGGCACTTTTACTAAAACGAGAAGCAGAATAATACACCTCATCATTCATTTGTATTTGAGTTAGTTTCTTATTTCCTTTATGTTGTAAAATATGAAGAGTTGATTCAACAATGATCACTGCGCCATCCACGATGAGTCCAAAATCTAACGCTCCCAAGCTCATGAGATTTCCAGAAACTCCGAAAACATTCATTAAGGAAATTGCAAATAGCATGGCAAGAGGAATAACGGAGGCTACAATTAAACCTGCACGCAAATTACCGAGTAACAACACGAGTACAAAAATCACTATTAATGCTCCCTCGATTAAGTTTGTGGTCACCGTTGAAATTGCTCTATTCACAAGATTGGTTCGATCGAGATAAACATCCAACTCTACTCCTTCAGGCAACGATTTCTTTATCTGTTCAATTTGTGCCTTCACCCTTTTAATTACTTCTGATGAATTAGCTCCTTTTAACATTAGAACAATCCCACCAACCGCTTCTCCTTTGTTATTCCAAGTTAAGGCACCGTAACGAACGGCCGATCCAAATTGCACTGATGCAACTTGTTTAATTAACACAGGCATCCCCTCCTCTGTTTCTTTTAAGGGAATATTTTCAATATCTGTTAACGTATGAATAATTCCTTCTGTTCGGATGTAAGTAGTCATAGAATGACGCTCAATGTAGGCTCCACCTGTATTTCCATTGTTTTTCTCAAGCGCATTGAAAACATCAGCAACGGTGAGATCGTGAGATTTTAATTTTATTGGATCAATGGCAATTTCATAATTTTTTAATTTTCCACCAAAACCACTCACATCAGCAATTCCAGCAACACCTAATAGTTGTCTACGTATAGTCCAATCTTGGATGGTACGCAATTCAGCAGGCCCATATACCGATTCAAAACCTTTTTTTGCACGAATGGTGTATTGATAGATTTCACCCAGCCCAGTACTTAATGGTGCCATGGATGGATCCCCAAATCCTGGAGGAATTTGATTTTTAGCTTCTGATAATCGCTGAGCTACTTGTTGCCTTGCCCAATAAATTTCTACATCTTCATTAAAAACAATAGTAACCACAGACAATCCAAAACGGCTAAATGAGCGCATTTCTTCAATACCTGGTATGGTTGCCATGGTTTGTTCAACCGGAAAAGTAACAAAACGTTCGATATCTTCTGCCCCTGAAGAGGGAGAGGAAGTGATAATTTGAACCTGATTATTCGTAATATCAGGAACGGCATCAATGGGCAGATTTTGCAATGAGTAAACTCCCCAAGTCACCAAAAACAATGTCAATACAGCAACAATTAACTTGTTTTGTATCGACCAATAAATGATTCGATTTAACATAAAATTTCCAAGAATAAATAACTAATTCAATGCGATTGAGCTAAAAAGCTCCGTTGAATTAAATTCTTGGAGGATTCCAAATAGAATAAATGGAATTGTAATAATATCTTGATTCTACTGAAATTGGTTTTTGAACAATTTTCTCTTCTAGAAATGGCTCATTAACAAAGGAAATTGCTGATTTTAATTCAACGAAAACAGTAGGAGCCGCATTAGCGCTGTGTTTAAAGGGCATTTCTTGGTGTTCCTTATCATAATCTACCGAAGTAGCAAAATAATGTTCTGAAATAAAATCGATCCAACTTGAATTATCGTTTCGCTCTAAATGCTGATAATAATGCTCGAGTAAATTGCCTATTTTCAAGAATTCAATTCCTTTCATGTTTGGAGCCAATGAAAGAATGAAAATATGAATACTGAAAATAATTGCGAACAATTTCATTATTCAAAATTAGATTTTATTTTTGATTTAATGAATTTTAAATTTAGCATATTTAATCACACTTCCTTTAGCAGTAAATAATTTTTCATAATGCGTGCGAATCTGCAAGATTTCCCTTTCTTCATCCGTAGCGAGTAATTGAAGATCTTGATAAATATTCCAACTAATAATTTCGGAAGGATAGTTATGTTCTTTGATTTGTTCTTCACTAAACTCAAATAAAATGGAACTATCCGTTTTTAGATGAACAACTCCTCCTTTTTTCAACATCTTTCGATACCTTTCGATAAAAGATTTAGCCGTGAGTCTTTTATTCGGTTTTTTTCGTTGAGGATCAGAAAAAGTAAGCCAAATTTCATCTACCTCATCGTTGTCAAAGCTTTCTGTAATAAAATCTACTTTAGTACGCAAAAAAGCTACATTTTTCAAATCCAATTCAAGTGCCTGTTTAGCTCCAATATACATACGAGCTCCTTTAATATCTACTCCAATGTAATTGATATTTGGATTTCGCTGAGCCAATCCCACCGTATATTCTCCTTTCCCACAGCCCAATTCAACAACTATAGGATTATCATTTTTGAAATACTCTTGTCTCCATTTTCCAAATAACTCGCATCGCTCCCCTAAAGCAGGTTGAATGAAGTGAGGATAATTTTCAACAATGGCAAAACGCCTTAATTTGTCCTTTCCCACTCTTATCGATTTATATTACCATTTTAATTAGCATTTCAGAAAGTTGACTCAACGCTTGATCAACAGCTTGTTTCAAAATATTGGTTTTTGAATCAATTGCTTTTACGCGCAAGAGTCCACCATCTACTCCATATTCGAAATAGACATAATCTATTTTTTCAATGAATTTATACTCTTCGTCTGCATCAAAATCTTGCATTTGCATTCCGTTTAAATAAACAAACCCACTTATTGGCTTCATTCCAAAATTCGCACAACCTTCAGGAACTTTTACCGGTTCAGAGGATGGCTTGAACTTTTCTGAAGTAAAAAACAATACATGGGTATCAAATACATCTTTTTGCAACAAGCCAATACCTGGCATACCTAATTTTTGAATTTGTGTTTTACCTTGATTTCCCAATCCTACAAGTACATTCACACTTGGGGTCAATCCACCTTCATCCATCAACTCCTCAAATACAACCGCGCCAAATTGACCATTTAGAACAGAACCCAAGAGATCTCCTGATTCAGAATCAGCGGAAAGAATATCAGCTGTTGTTTGGTTCAATTCATCTTGCAAACCAAGCTCTGCTATCAACGTTTTTAATCTACTAAAATCCATATTTAATAATAAACCAACGCGAGGGTCTCCTGAACCCAAATTTTTCAACACATTAGTAGCCGGAGTTTGCTTTAGAGGAATGCGTTGTGCTAAAGCGGTGGAAAAGTAATTTTTAGACTGTAGCACCAGTTCACCTGCGTTAAAATTCAAGGTATTTAACACATATGAATCTTTTACAAGAGAGGAAATCAGAGCTTTTTTATCTGCCGGTAATTTTTGCAAATCTGTATTTGAAGTACCGTACAAGGATTCTAAATTGATTCCTGCAACTAAATCACCTTTTGTATGAATCATTTCAGCAATTTTATCTGATTTCATTTCTTCCAATGACTGTTTATTAATTTCCGTTAACAAGCCCTTAAAATCTTTATGATTTGGTTTGTAAACACCTAAAAGCAACGATTTTTGAACTGACATTCCTACATCCCCTTGATGATAAAAATTCAATTCCCCTTCCTTTTGCATTTCAAATCCAAGTGATTTTAATTTACCCACTACTGAATCTTGATTCTTTGCCTCTGCAAACATATAAACTGCAGCTGGCACACCTTCCGGATCTAATGGACCTTCCAAGGCATAATAGAGCGGTTTATCTAAGTTGATAGTGTTTTTAAATGATGCTATTTGAGAACCAATAATTTGGCCATATTTGGGAATTGCTGAATAATCCGCTTTAGTTAAAATCTCTTTGACATTCAACGATCCAAAAGCAACAATTTTCTTGTTTGATTGCACATAAGATGTAAATAAATCCTCTATCGGTTTTTCATCATTTTTCCCGCAGGAAGTAACAAAAAGTAGAGTTAAAATACAATAAAAAAAAGACTTCATAGACCGCTGTGATTAAATTAAAATCAAATGTAAAACAAAACTTTCAAATAGTCGATTGAAATCATTTTCTTCTTTTACTTTTGTGTATGCATCATGTTGAACCTTATTTCAATTGGCGTGGATATTACATCGCCTCAGAAGATTCTTTATCTCCATTTTATGGCAATGAATACAGCGAATTTGAGTTTAGTCATTCCATTTACAACTTTTATATCCATCCTCAATGGGATTCTATCGGCTCGCCAACGCTTTTCATAAAAATTCTATTTGTTGATTATGACGATTCCTATGCCATTATTGAAATGATTGGGGAATGGAACGATACTATTGAGAACGACATCATGCGGTTAAAAAGGGAGATTATTGAACGAATGATTGAAGCAGGAATACAACAATTTATTTTAATCGGTGAAAACGTTTTGAATTTTCACTATTCAGATGATTGCTATTATGAAGAGTGGTTTGATGAAATTGAAGATGGATGGATTGCTATGGTTAATTTTCATGAACACGTTCTTAAGGAGTTTCAACACATTCATATAGATCACTATATTAATATGGGAGGTGAATTAGACGACCTTGAATGGAGGACTTTTCAACCCGCACATTTTTATAAAAAAGTAAACGATTTAATTACCAAACGACTCTCATAAATTTACGATGAAAAACGATATTCTCATTCAAAAATACATCGAACACAATGCCTATGGAAGACTGTTGGGAATGCATTTTTCTATTCTTGAACCAGGTATTTGCTTTTATACATGTTTAGTTTCAACTGAACTTGCTGCAACCCCCAAAGCAGCACATGGTGGTTTTGTCGCCTCTTTATTGGATGCAACTATGGGAGTAGGAGCCTTGTCGTTAGTTTCTAAAGAAGGCAATGTTGTTTCCACATTAGAAATGAAGGTGACTTTTCTCCAATCGGTTGAAGTAAACACCACTGTTTTTTGCTCTTCTAGATGCATTAAACAAGGTAATTCTATACTTTTTATGGAGGCAGAATTGAAAAATGAGATGAATGAAATACTTGCCATTAGTAGTGGCACTTTCAAAAAGTATCAAGCTGAAAAGGCTGGTTATTAGTGTCATGTTAACACTAAGATAATATACACTTTTTTTATTAAAAATCCCACCTTTTTTGTCAACAGTAAAAGTATTTGGCTGTTCGTAACTATTGACTTGAATTCTTTAGTAAAGCACTTCGAAAGTGTAATTTTGCCAGCAATAATATAGTAACCTAACAAAACTACCATGGAAAAAATTGGGAAATTTGGGAAACATTCAGATTTAGGAACGACCATTGGGTTGGATAATCTATCTACTGAATATTGGAATTTAACACCTGCAGAACTTATTGAAGACAGCATTATTCTCGGGGAAGGAGTATTAACGGATACTGGTGCATTGGCAATCGAAACAGGTACATTTACCGGACGTTCACCAAAAGACCGATTTATTGTAAAAGATTCCATTACAGAAAATGCTGTTTGGTGGGGTGATATCAACATTGGTTTTAGCCCAGAACAATTTGATGCATTGTATTCAAAAATGAAAGCTTACCTCGGTGATGCTGACTTGTATGTTCGAGATGCTTATGCTTGTGCAGATGAGGAATTTAAAATCAATATTCGTGTAATCACGGAGCAACCATGGTCAAACCTCTTTGCATACAATATGTTTTTAAGACCAACAGAGGATGAAGTTGAAAATTTCTATCCAGATTGGCATATTCTATGTGTACCTAGTTTTGAGGCAGATCCTGCAGTTGATGGAACGCGCCAAGGAAATTTTGCTATTTTAAATTTCACCAAAAAAATGATTCTTATTGGTGGTACAGGATATACGGGTGAAATTAAGAAAGGAATATTTTCTGTTTTAAATTTCATTTTACCACATGAAAAAAATGTTCTCTCCATGCATTGTTCCGCTAATGTTGGAAATGAAGGTGATACAGCTATCTTTTTTGGTTTATCAGGAACAGGAAAAACCACGCTTTCATCAGATCCAAATAGAAGATTGATCGGCGATGATGAACATGGTTGGAGCAATGATACTGTTTTCAATTTTGAAGGAGGTTGCTACGCTAAAACAATCGATTTATCCAAAGAAAAAGAACCTCAAATTTATGATGCCATAAAATTTGGTTCATTACTAGAAAATATAGGATTTATTGAAGAGACATCAACTCCAGATTACACAGATGGTTCAATTACTGAAAACACGCGTGTTTCCTACCCTATTAATCACATTGATAACATCATGGTGCCATCTAAAGCAGGTGGACCAAAAAATATATTCTTTCTAACGGCTGATGCTTTTGGGGTTCTACCTCCAATTTCTAAATTGTCTAATGAACAAGCAATGTATCATTTCATGTCTGGTTACACAGCAAAAGTAGCAGGTACTGAGGTGGGTATAACTGAACCAACAACGACCTTTTCCGCAGGATTTGGCGCAGCTTTTCTACCGTTACACCCAGCGAAATATGCGAAATTACTTGGTGAGAAACTTCAAGGAACCGACATCAATGTTTGGTTAATAAATACAGGTTGGTCAGGCGGATCATATGGCGTAGGTCAGCGTATGAAATTATCCTATACAAGAGCCATGATAACCGCAGCATTAACTGGAAAATTAAGTTCATCTACATTTGAAAAACTACCCATTTTTGAATTGGCGTATCCAACTGAGTGTGAAGGTGTACCTAGTGAATTGTTGAATCCGAGAAACACATGGGCAGACAAATCAGCTTATGATGAAACTGCTGCTAACTTAGCTAGTAAATTCGTTAAGAACTTTGAAAAATTCGCAGCAGAAACAAGTGCTGAAATATTAGCCGCTGCTCCTAAAGTTTTAGTATAGTCATCAATCAACCTAGCATAAAAAACCACTTTTCGAAGTGGTTTTTTTATATCCAATCTGTAACCTTCCTTTACAAAAGGATTATTGATTGCATGAAAAAATGCACCTTTGCTTTTATTTTAACAGGATTTTTTATAATCCTTTTTCAAGTTTCTGTATCTTCTCAATATTATGAAAGAAACAAACAAAACTTAGGGATTTCGCCCGGATTCTCTAGCGGAGTACAGACAAATCAAAAAAGTTTTTCTTTAGGAATAAGCAGTCAAATCAATCGCTACCTCATACCTGAAATAACTTACAGAAATACAACAAATTTTAATGAACGAATGGCAAATCAATATGGTTCCAATCTTCACTTTATTTCATCCGGATTACAAATACGCAAAAGAATTTTCTCTACTCCTTCCAGGAAAGTTAGAGGCATTTGCACCAAAGAGTTTATTGAATTAGCCTTAACCCCGGAATATCATCTATTACTCAATCCTACTCAAGAAAACAAAAACTATAAAAGTGTTTTTGCTTTGAGAACCAGTTTATTATTCTTCCAATACAAATCTGGATCATCTAAAGCGAGAAAAGCATGGAGTTATAAATTAGAAGGGTATTATCGCCACGGATTTGGAGAACAACCTTATATTAAAAAAGAAATGGGTGTTCTATTGAGAATAACACGATTTAAGGTGAGCAACTTCCTGAAATAATGTCATTCATCCCAAATCAATTTCAAAATTAAAACTTCTGGATTTAATATTCTGATATTCAAAGAATAGAGTTTTTTTAAAAAAAAATCCAAGCACATAATTATTCAAGCAAAAAAAGTTTATCTTTAGCCAGCTAAACTAAAAAATCTATGAAAAAATTATTACTTGTTTTGTCACTCCTAGTTTTCTCTTCGGGGTATTTCTCTCAATGTACCACAACTGATGCTACATCATGCGTTTGCGCAGATGGTTCATTAAATTGTTTGTTATTGCCGGACATTACAGCTTCTTGGAAAGGAATTGCTAATGGAGGTTGGACAGAGTATCCACAAACAGGAGCTGGTACTAATTATAATGGTCAAGGTCCTGATGATGGAAGATTACGAGTAACAGGTTCTACACCAAATATTGGACACGGATCTTTTACTGTAAGAGGTCAGGATGCTAACGGAAATCGTGCATTTATTTGTGGAAATGATACCATTTTTAATGTGCCTTCTACAGGTAACTTCACATGTCCGAATGGCGTTCCAAACCCAAAACAAATGCTCATACAGCGGATTTATAAAAAAGATGGCAATACAATGAGTTATGTTGATCAATGGAAAGGAAGTATGACCTACCATCCTGTTCACGGACATAATCATGTGGATGACTGGGCAGTAATGACCTTGCGAATCCCAACTTCAGATCCCAATCCGCTAAGTTGGCCAATTGTTGGTCAAGGAGCGAAAATTGGTTTTTGTTTAATGGATTATGGTCAATGCGGAACAACAACAGGAAGCACCTATTATGGACATTGCAGAGATGAAAATACGGTTTATAATCAAGGAAATATTTTGATGAATGCTAATTTCCCCAATTGGAATTTAGGAGGAGGTAATTATAATTGTTCAGTTGTGGAACAAGGAATTTCTTCAGGTTGGACTGACGTTTATGGAAAACACTTAGATGGAATGTGGATCAATGTGCCGCCAAATACATGTAATGGTGATTATTATATTGTAATGGAAGTTGATAAAAACAATTATTTCACCGAGGAAAGAGAGGATAATAATTTTACAGCAGTGCCCGTCACATTAACCATGCAGCAGCCTGCAAATTCTGGAGCATCACCTACCATATCTGCGAGCGGTTCAAATAATCTTTGTTCAGGATCTTCGGTAACTTTAACAGCAACGGCTGGAACGTCCTTTTTATGGAATACTGGGGATACAACACAGAGTATCACAATTTCGCAACCAGGAAGTTATTCATGTACAGTAACGAACTATTGTGGCACTTCTACCTCTCAACCCTTTAATGTTAATAGCGTAACACCTAACAGTCCTGTAGCACAAGGTGATACGGTTTGTACCGAAGGAATTTTAAATCTAAGCGCCACTGGTTCAGGTACCCTAAATTGGTATGATTCGCAAAACAACTTAGTTGGTACTGGTAATACTTTCACTACACCTTTGTTAAATGCAACCACACCCTATTTTGTTGAAAATACAGATTCTTATAACGACACTTTGTTTGCAGAACCCCATTCGAATGGAATCGGTGGAGGAGGATATGTAACCTCTGCACAATACAATGTTTTTAATGCTCATCAATCTTTTGTTTTGAAATCAGCATTAGTTTATTCTCAAAGTGCTGGAAACCTATCTATTGCTCTGCAAGATGAATTAGGGGCAACTTTACAAACAATTACTGCAGCCGTTCCGGCGGGTGAAAGCAGAGTAAATTTGAATTTTAATGTACCTGCCGACAGCAACCTAAGAATTGGTGTTACAGCTATGACGACAACCGGTTTATATCGAAATAATAATTCAGCAACGTATCCATATGAAGTACCTGGAATCATGACTATTATTGGTGCATCAGCTGGAGCTTCATATTATTACTATTTATATGATTTAGAAATTTTATCTCAAAATGGAACATGCACAAGCCCCCGAATTCAGGTAGATGCCGTGGTTGAACCATGTTCTGCGATAGGTGAAAATATTGCTTTCAGTAATTCAATAAATCTTAGTCCAAACCCAAATAATGGCAGCTTTGATGTTTCCTTCGAACTTAAAAATACAGGAGATGTAAAAATTGATATCCTTAATTTAGTGGGTCAAGAAGTTAATCAATTTTCTTTAAAAGGAATGACAGGAAAAATCAAACAGCATGTAGAATGCAAAAATCTTTCAAAAGGAGTATATTTACTTAATATTACCTATGAAGGAAAACAGTATACCAAAAGATTTATTAAAGAATAATTCAATGATACTATCAAAATGGCTCTCGATACTCTTTTGTTTCGGGAGCTTTTTTATTGTAGGGCAACCCCAATTGATAAATTACAATCAAACTAATTCTCCTCTTCCATTTAATACGGTGAGATGTATTGCCATTCAAAATAATATAAAATGGTTTGGAACGGATGATGGATTAGCCCGGTTTGATGATCAAAATTGGACAATATTTAATTCTGCTAATAGCCCTCTTTCAAGTAATGACATTCGAGCTTTGACCGTGGAAAATGACTCAATAATTTGGATAGGTACGATAAGCGGAGGACTCTATCAATTTGACGGGAATAATTGGATAAATTACACCGAATTCAACTCAGGACTATTAGATAATTTGGTACGTGGTATAGAAATCGACCAAAACAATAATATTTGGTGCGCCACAACGGAGGGAATCGCTATGTTTGATCGTGTAAATTGGCATCATTGGACAATTGCTAGCCATGGATTACTTACCAATAACATCACTTCCATAGGGATTGGATTTCAAAATGAAAAATACATTGGGACGATAAATGGCGGATTGGATTATTTTACGCCTGATAACCAACTTACCATTCATAGTATTGTTGAATCTGGATTACCTGATAACTCAGCCTTGGATATTGACATTGATGCAAATGGAAAACCCTGGTATGCTACTCCAGCTGCTGGGTTGGTTACAGATCTTGGAAACGGTGGGCCATGGGACCGATTTAATTTAAGCAACTCCCCTATTCCAACCAATGGCCTCACGTGCTTAGCAATTAATCCGGTAGATCAGCGTATTTTTATGGGTACGGAACTATATGGAATTATTGTAAAAAAAGGAAACATCTGGTTGAGTTATAACATGGACAACATCGGCCTTCAAGATAATTACATTACCTCCATAGCCCATGAAAGCAATTACGTAAAATGGGTCGGAACCTTTGATCATGGTGTAATTAGACTCGAGGAAAATAATGCCGGTATTGAAATGTTGACTCAAAACGAAATAGAGGTTTACCCAACCGTATTAACCAATGATCAAACATTTACGGTACAATCATCTCATGAAATATTTCAAATAGGACTGATCAACGAACTAGGTCACGAAATACAAATTGATTGGTCTGATCTAGGAAAAATAAAGATACCAAATACATTTTCAAGAGGAAACTACTTCCTACAGATAAAAACGAATCAAGGTATTTTTAGAAAAAAAATTCTTGTGATATAACCTGAACTTATTTTTTCTTTGATTCAATTTCGCTACTCAACATGGCTTGAATTTGACGCATGGTTTTATCCATACCTTCAGCACTACCATCCAAGAAAATAGTATTTCCCTTTCCATATTCAGCAAAATTCTTAATTGCCTCCGTCCACATAGAAAACAAAATCACATTGGTATCCAAATTGGCTTGCTTCATTTCTTCGGCTGCCTCACTCATCCCTTTCGCTACTTCTTGTCTAAACAATGCAACACCTTGTCCACGTAGCATAGCTGCTTCTTTCTCCGCCAAGGCAGCAATTTTTATTGCATTTCCCTCTGCTTCGGCAGCTTTAGTCTTGGTTATTAATAAAGCTTGCCCCTCATTTTCAGCTGCTGCTTTTAAATTATTTGAAGCTACCACCTTACTCATACTTTCAATAATAGCTGCGTCAAAAGTGATGTCGTTGATTTGTAAATCCAATAAATGATACCCCCAGGATTCTAACGTGTGGTCAATTTGTTCTTTTACATTATCCACTAATTCGTGTCTCAATCCTAAAATTTCAGATTGTTTTTGACTTGCAACATAGGAACGAATTGACCCTTCAATTGTTCGTATCAATGCTTGCATGAAATCTTTGTTGCTAATAAATTTAAAAGCCACTTTTTTTATGGTTTCCTCTTGCTCGTCCATTACGCTATAAAGCAACATACTTTTGAAATACACATTAGCCTGATCTACTGTAACTGCTTGAAACTCCATTTCAATACTTTGATTTTGCACTGAAATACGCTTAAATACTTTTTCAACAAATGGAATTTTCAATCTCAATCCTGGATGAAGGATTCGTCGATATTTACCAAACATAGTGATGACGGTAATTGTACCCTGAGATACCGTTAATAATCCACTAAGGATTATAACGAGAACCAAACCTATTGCAACAAAAGGAATTTCCATATTCATTTAAATTTTATAGAGTAAATGTACACATATAGTTTGAAAACTAGCGAAAAATTCACTAATAAAAAACACAATTATTCACCTCAACTGGTTCCTTAACAACGCAATGCTTTTTTGGAATTTTCTCAATACTTTTGCTCTATGAGTCAAATCACGTTCAAAAAAGCTACTATATCTGATCTAATCCAACTACAAGAGATAAGCATTTCTACCTTTACTGAAACGTATGCTTCACTGAACACAGAAGAAAATATGGAGCTTTATATTACTGAATCGCTATCAAGGTCAAAACTTTTCTCTGAATTAGAAAATGTTCATTCTGAATTTTATTTAGCTTATCTAGAATTTATTATAATCGGATACTTAAAAGTAAATTTCCCGTTAGCTCATTCTGAAATAATGGATAATGATTCGTTGGAAATTGAACGTATTTACATACAAAAAAGCTTTCAAGGAAAAGGATATGGAAGCACGCTAATTCAAAAAGCAATAGAAATTGCAAAATCAAAAAATTTCAATAAAATTTGGTTGGGTGTGTGGTCAAAAAACAAGAACGCTATCGGATTTTATGAAAACATGGGATTTACTGAATTTAATCAACACGTTTTCAAGTTAGGAGAAGATGAGCAATTGGATTTACTTCTAGAATTAAACATCCCATAATAATCAAGTTAGTTCTTGATTTGCTCTTTGCGTTTTTCTACCGATTTTAATTTATTTTCTTGAGTTGTAATCTCTGACTTTTTAGTTTCTTCTTTGGTTTTTGCTTTTTGAATATCTGATTCTTTTTCGGTTATTTTCTTTTTCAAATCCTCGATATCAGACTTATAATCATTTTGTTCCTTTATCAACTTTTCCTTCTCTCTTTCTAGTTCGCCGAGTATTGCTTTTTCATCTTCAATTTGTTTATCAATACTTGCCTCAGATGCCGCTAATGCAAATTTCTCCATTCTTTTTTTAAAGACCGAATATTGTTCAGCATGTATCGATTTGTCCATGTATGCACCACCTAAATCAACCGCCCAAACAACCGTAATTGGACTATCCTTAGATCCATTGATTTTAGCATATACATCAAACTGCTTCTTCCCCAGCTCTTTTAATTCGCCTAAGGAAACAAAATACTCATTTTTTTTATCATCCAATTTACCATTGAAATCCTTAAGTTCTTTCTTGAGTAATTTTTCTACAATATCCAATTCACCAAATGGAATAGTAACCTGTAAACTTGGTTTTACTCCTGAAATCCCAATACTAAAATCAGTAGAAGCATCGGTTACTGTAATTTTTTGACTCATGACATTGAAACATACCAAGAGTAAGGAAACTAAAAGCAAATTTTTCATATTCTTTATTTCAGTTAAAAATAAGGAATATTTTTAAACTATTTCAACTTCAATAATATCTTTCCAAAAATCAGTTATAGAAATACCAGCACAAGCCAACATTTGTGGAACAATACTAGCAGGAGAAAATCCAGGCGTGGTGTTTACTTCAATAACATGAGGAATATCATTAACGACCATAAAATCGATGCGGGCAATGGATCTAAGTTGCAACAATTGATAAATGTATTTCGCTTGATCTTGAATTTTTAATTTAATTTCATCAGAAACCCTGGCTGGTGTGATTTCTTGAGATTTACCCAAATATTTGGCTTCGTAGTCAAAAAACTCATTTTCGGATGCAATTTCAGTTAATGGTAAGGCAATTAGTCCTTGTTTCGTTCGATAAACGCCGCAAGTCACCTCTGTTCCATCCAAAAAAGATTCAACAACAACTGTTTTTCCTTCAGCAAAAGCAGCATTCATTGCGGGTTCAATTTCCGCTTTGGTTTTAGCCTTTGAAATACCATAACTTGAACCAGAATCCGCAGGTTTAATGAAAACAGGCAAACCCAGTTTTGCAACGATTTCATCCGAAGAAAAATCCTCCGAATGCGTAAATAACATCGATTGTGCAATTGGGATATCAAATGACTTCAGAAATTGATTACAAAACCATTTATCAAAAGACAAGGCCGAAGCGAGCGGACCCGAATTCAAATAGGGTATTCCTTGCATTTCCAACAACCCTTGTATTTTGCCATTTTCACCAGGATCGCCATGAATGTAAACAATTCCTATATCAATTTTGGTTTCTACATTATTGATTTCAACTGTCATATTCTGAAGATCAAAAGGCTTGTTTCCCTCTTTTGTTTCAACTTCCCATCCCTTTTTCGTTACAATGATTTTTTGAACTTGGTATCCTGATGGAAAATGATCTTGAATGGTTTGTGCACTTTTAATGGATATTTCAAATTCAGAAGAAAACCCACCACAAAAAATCCCGACTAATTTCATATTTTTTCGAATTAATAAACAAATGTAGTTTTTGTATTAGAAGTAGTTATTCTCACTAATCAAAGTTATTCTCAATTCAAGGTTAATAAGGACTTGTAATATCATTTGAAAATTAGTATTTTCACGGACTTATTTTCAAAAACATGGTTAAAAAGATTTGGTTTGTCCTGTTTATTTTTTCTACACTAAATTTAGCAGCTCAATTAACCCCACAAAATGGCGTAATTCAATCAACACCGGAATACATTGCTTTTGTGCATGCTACGATTTATTTGAATCCGCAGGAGAAAATTGATAATGGTACAATAATCATTCAAGATGCTAAAATCATCGAAGTAGGTACAAAAATTAAAATACCGCCTACTGCCCTAATTTTTGATTGCACGAACAAAGTTATTGTTCCATCTTTTATTGAGCTATACAGTCAAATTGGACTTACTAACGATGCTAAAACGCCAAATCCTGTAAAAGGAGCCACCTATTGGAATGAATCTATTCATCCTGAAATTGATGCTTTTACACTTTTTAATATTGACAGCAAGGCAAATGAAAACCTGCTTAAAATGGGCTTTGGATTCGCTCTCACTCATCAACAAGATGGAATTGTTCGAGGATCAGCAGCCTTGATTTCCTTGGGTGATGAAGAGGTAAACAAACAGCTCATTCAATCTCAAGGAGGTTTATATTATTCATTTTCAAAAGGGAAATCACAACAAAGTTATCCTTCCTCTCAAATGGGGTCAATTGCACTATTGAGACAAGCATTTTACGACCTTGAAAGCTACTCTTCTTCTTCTCAGGAGGAACGAAATACTTCCTTGGAGGAATGGAAAAGAAAAATACAACTCCCCTCTTTTTTTAAAACGGATGACAAATGGGAAATTCTGAGAGCAGATAAAATTGCTAAAGAATTTAACCAGCGGTGGAATTATATTGGGACCGGTAAAGAATATGCTTGGCTACCAAACCACAAGGATATTACTGGAACAGTTATTATTCCGATAAATTATCCGGAAGCCTATGACGTGAAAGATCCATATGTGGCAAGACAAATTCCACTGAGTGATTTAAAGCATTGGGAATTAGCCCCATCAAATGCACTAATCCTTTCTAATAATGCAATTCCTTACGCTATAACAACTGATGGAATAAAGCAAGCGGATGATTTTTGGAATAACATTCGAAAAACAATCTCACGAGGATCAACTGTTAATCAACTACTAGAAGCATTAACTACCAAACCAGCCTCCTTACTTGGATTAAGTCAGCGTTTGGGTGATTTATCTCCAGGAAAACTAGCTAGTTTTGGTATTTACTCAGCAGATCCGTTTTTGGAAGGTGGAACTATTTTATCAAGCTGGATTCAGGGGAAAGAAAAAACATTTAAGGTGTTACCTAAAATGGACATGCGTGGACTCTATGCTCTATCACTTGATAAAAAGGAATACCAAATGGAATTATCAGGCACAACTGAAAAGCTAGAGGGAAAAATCACTACCTACAAGACAAATACAGATCCAAAAACGTCCATAAGTAAAACCGACACCATAAAGCAAGCGATTCAAGTAGTTTATCGAGAAAACGATTTGATAATGCAATTCAATCTAGACGATTCTAACTTCAATGGCAGCGTTACCCTGCATGGTAAAGTGTTTGGAAAAGAAGGAGGGATAATTGAGGGAGATGCCTCACTTCCAGATGGTAGAATGAACTATTTTGCCGCCACAAGAACCAAAAAAGCGAAAGAAAAAGAGGAAAAAAACACCCTCGTACCTGACACATCCTACCTAGGTAAAGTTTGGTTTCCCAATATGGGATTTGGAAATGATACATTACCAAAATCAACTTCTTTTGTTTTTGAAAATGTTATAGCATGGACCAATGAGGCAGATGGAATCCTTTCTAATGCAACCGTTATTATTGAGAATGGAAAAATCGCCTATGTTGGAAAGGAAAAGACAAACTACCCAAAAAATGCCATAGTGGTAGACGGTAAAGGAATGCACTTAACCAATGGAATCATCGACGAGCATTCGCACATCGCCATATCAAAAGGAGTAAATGAAGGTGGACAAGCCATAACTGCGGAAGTAAGCATAGGTGACGTAGTAACTTCAGATGACATAAATATTTACAGACAATTGGCTGGGGGTGTAACAGCTGCTCAATTATTACATGGCTCAGCAAATCCCATTGGAGGACAATCAGCCTTGATCAAGTTAAAATGGGGACATAGCCCTCAAGAAATGTTAATCCCTGACGCACCTAAATTCATCAAATGTGCATTGGGTGAAAACGTGAAACAATCGAACTGGGGTGACTACAATACCTCTCGTTTCCCGCAAACACGGATGGGTGTAGAACAAGTATTTTACGACGGCTTCAATCGTGCAAGAAAATACCAAGCTGAGTGGGAAAATTATCAAATTAAAAAAGGCGTAAAACCGAGAAAAGACCTTGAATTAGAAGTGTTGTCGGAAATTTTAAACGGTAAACGATTTATCACCTGTCATTCCTATGTTCAGTCTGAAATTAATATGCTCATGCATGTGGCAGATTCTATGAAAATTAAAATCAACACGTTCACTCATATTTTGGAAGGATACAAGGTGGCTGACAAAATGAAAAAGCATGGTGCAGGCGGTTCAACATTTGCTGATTGGTGGGCCTATAAATTTGAAGTCAATGATGCCATTCCGTACAACGCAAAAATGATGAACGACCAAGGAATTGTTGTTGCCATTAACTCTGATGATGCCGAAATGGGTAGGAGATTGAATCAAGAAGCCGCGAAAAGTATCAAATACGGAGGAATGTCTGAAATTGATGCATGGAAAATGGTGACACTAAACCCGGCCAAATTACTTCATTTAGATCATAAACTCGGAAGCTTGGCTCCTGGTAAGGATGCCGATATCGTTTTATGGGATAATAACCCCCTATCTGCAGTTGCCAAAGTAGAATTGACTTTGATAGACGGCGCTGTATATTTTGATCGCAAAAAGGATGAAATACTTCAAAAAAGAAATGATATGGAACGAGCTCGTATTATTTCAAAAATGCACCGCTCTTCCATGCAGGGAGAACCAACAAAAACATTCACTAAAAAAGGAAAGAAACATTTTCATTGCGACACACTGGGTGAAGAAGGAACCGAAGAAGAAAACACTCATTAATACAATTAAAAATGAAACAATTTATATTAATAATCAGCTTGTTTTTTCATGTATTTACCCAGGCTCAGCCTATGAAAATATTACTTATTGATGGGTTTTTACATGTTGGTAATGGGGAAACCATTGATCATGGATTAATTGGAATAAAAAACGGTATAATAACCGAAATTGGTAATTCGCTCACAACAAGCTACAAAAAAACTGATTGGGATACGATTATCTCTTTGGAAGGACAACACATTTACCCCGGTTTTATTGCTGCTAATACTACCTTAGGTCTAACAGAAATTGATGCTGTGCGTGCAACGAGGGATTACAATGAAACAGGTGAATTTAATCCCCATGTTAGAAGTCAAGTTGCTTTCAATCCAGAATCCAAGGTAGTTTCTACCGTTTTAACAAATGGCGTTTTACTTTGTCAAGCAACACCGAGAGGAGGAATTGTTTCAGGAAGTTCTTCTATCATGACATTAACGGGTTGGAATTGGGAGGACGCTACGCTTCTTTCAGATGATGGAATTCATGTCAATTGGCCTTCAAGTTTGCAAGGAGGTGGCTGGTGGGCGGAACCTACTCCAAAGAAAACCAATGAAAATTACGCAAAGCAAAAAAGAGAAATTGAAGATTTTTTCCAATTAGCGGAAGCCTATTCAAAAAAAGAAAAGAAATCTGCTTTATTAGACCAACGTTTGGCAGCAATGAAAGATTGTTTTCACGGTTCAAAACGAGTGTATTTTCATGCCGATGAGATGCAACAAATGCTTGATATCATATCCTTTTGCACTAAATTCAACTTGAAATATCCGGTTATTGTTGGTGGTTATGAGGCTCATTTATTGGGGAAACGATTGAAAGATGCCAACATTCCTATTTTACTAAGAAGAATACATAGTTTACCAGAAAATGAAGATGATCCAATCGATCAGTCTTTTAAAATTCCCTACTTGCTAAAGAAAGAAGGCATCCAATTTGGGATTCAGAATGCAGGAGATATGGAGGCCATGAACGCACGAAATTTACCTTTTCAAGCAGGAACTACAGTTGGCTATGGACTATCAGAAGAGGAAGCTATACAAGCAATCTCCTTAGACGTCTGCAAAATTATTGGCATAGATAAACAAGTTGGATCCATTGAAAAAGGGAAATCAGCCACTTTATTCGCTTCAAAAGGAAATGCATTAGAAATGAAATCAAATAATGTAAGCCTAATTTTAATTCATGGAAATTTTGCGCCCACCACGAATTTTCAGACGGATTTATACAAAAAATACGAGAGAAAACTGGGTGAAAAAAATCAAAATTAGCAAGTCATTAGAATGTTACGTTTAGTTAAAGTCAAAATAACAATTAGTTAATCACCAAAAATTAAATATTATTTTTAATTTTATCACCACTACTAACTAAACTAACTACTACGCTGTAATGAAAACAATTCTCATTGCCGGCGGATCTGGATTTATTGGAACAAATCTAAGTCGCTACCTTCAAGAAATGGGTCACACAGTCTATGTGTTATCAAGAAAACCCAAAAGGAGAAACCAAATTTATTGGAATGCTCATGAAAAAAAACTAGAAGGTAAGCATCTTGAAAAGATTGAAATTATAATCAATTTAGCGGGAGCAGGTATTGCAGAAAAGCGATGGACAGAAGATCGTAAAATACAATTATTAAAATCTCGTATAGACACGATCGATTATTTATTTTTATCTGCAACAAATTTTCCTAAACTAGAGCATTTTATTACGGTTTCAGGAATTGATTGTTATGGTTTTAATAACAACGGAAAAACACTCACTGAAACAGATAGTTATGGTACAGATTTCCTTTCGAACGTAGTTCAACAATGGGAGGAAAAAGCAGCTCTATTTGCAACAAAAGTAAAAACAACAATCCTACGATTACCTATTGTGTTGGATTTGGAAAAAGGAGCATTACCCAAAATGGCTTCACCTATCAAAAAATGGATTGGCTCCCCTATTGGAACCGGAAAGCAAAATATGAATTGGGTGCACATCGACGATTTAACTGCAGTTTTTAAGCACGTAATTGAAAAATCAATAGAGGGTACTTTCAACATAGTTGGGGGAAGTAATTCAAATGAAGAATTCACGAAAACACTGGCTAAAACATTGAAAAAACCTTTGATACTGCCCAATGTACCCGCCTTTATCATGAAACTACTTTTAGGAGAAATGGCCATTTTATTACTAAATGGAAATTATGTTTCAGGTAAAAAATTCATGGATACAGGTTTCACCTTTCAACATACCGAATTGGAAGAAACGTTGAAATCAATTTACTCCAATTAAATCTAATTTTATTCCAGCATTTCTGAATAATCTACAGTTAATTCTATTGAAATAAGTACCTTTGTGCACTCAATAAACCCGAGGCATGAGCACAAAATACACGGAATACAAAGGACTGAATTTGCCGAATATAGCAAATACAGTATTGGATCGATGGAAAAGAGAATCAGTTTTTGAACAATCTATTTCCTCTAGAGAAGGAAACCCCTCCTATGTTTTCTTTGAAGGTCCACCTTCTGCTAACGGTCTTCCTGGCATTCATCATGTCATGGCTCGTTCAATTAAAGATATTTTTTGCCGCTATAAAACACTGAAAGGTTTTCAAGTAAAACGAAAAGCCGGATGGGATACTCATGGGTTACCAGTTGAATTGGGCGTAGAAAAAGAATTAGGGATTACCAAAGAAGATATTGGTTCAAAAATCACGGTTGATGAATACAATGAGGCGTGTAAAAAAGCGGTTATGCGCTACACCGATATTTGGAATGATCTAACAGAAAAAATGGGATATTGGGTTGATATGGAGCATCCATATGTTACCTACGAGCCCAAATACATGGAATCAGTTTGGTGGTTACTGGGACAGCTTTTTGAAAAAGGATTACTTTATAAAGGCTACACCATTCAACCGTATTCACCCAAAGCCGGTACCGGTCTTTCATCTCATGAATTAAACCAACCAGGTTGCTACAAAGATGTTAAGGATACTACGGTTGTGGCGATGTTTCAGGTTGCATCGACTTCGCTCAACAACCTGAAAGAGATTTTTGAAAATAATAGTAGTGGATGGAGCTCAGTCGAAATCCACTTTCTCGCATGGACAACAACACCCTGGACTCTTCCATCCAATACAGCATTAACTGTTGGGCCAAACATTGAATACGCGTTAGTTTCAACTTATAACCAATATACCTTTGAACCAATTAACGTTATTTTGGCTAAAAACTTAGTCGGATATCAATTTGGAAAAGGATTTCAATCCGTTGAATCCGCAAGTGAATTGGCAAATTATTCAGCGGGTGATAAAACCATTCCATTCTATGTTGCTGGAACTTGTTTAGGAAAAGAGTTAGTTGGTATAAAATACGAACAATTACTCCCTTATTGTTTACCTGCTGAAAATGCTGATAAGGCATTTCAAGTTATTCCAGGAGATTTTGTTACGACCGAAGACGGGACAGGTATTGTTCACACTGCTCCTACCTTTGGAGCCGATGACGCCAAAGTTGCAGCCGATGCAGGTGTTCCTCCCATGTTAGTTCAAGATGATAAAGGAAACTTGGTTCCTCTTGTTGATCTTAGAGGAAAATTCAGACCTGAAGTGATTGACTTTGCAGGTATGTATGTCAAAAATGAATATTATGACGAAGGAACGGCACCTGAAAAATCAGTGGATGTTCAAATTGCAATAAAACTCAAAGAAGAAAATAAGGCTTTTAAAGTAGAGAAATACGAACACAACTACCCACATTGCTGGAGAACAGACAAACCTGTTTTGTATTACCCATTAGATTCATGGTTTATTCGAGTTACGGATAAAAAAGAGCGAATGGTTGAATTAAACAATACGATCAATTGGAAACCTGAATCTACTGGAAGCGGTCGTTTTGGGAAATGGCTAGAAAATGCCAATGATTGGAATTTATCTCGTTCTCGTTATTGGGGAATTCCTATACCAATTTGGTCTTCAGAAGAAGGAGATGAGCGCATTTGTATTTCTTCTATTGCTCAATTATCTCAGGAATGTGATAAAGCAATTCAAGCTGGATTGATGAAATCAAATCCTTTTGCGAATTACGAGATGGGCAACATGTCAGACGAAAATTACCAAGGGATTGACCTACACAAACATAATGTTGATCAAATCATATTAGTTTCACCATCCGGAAAACCGATGAAACGTGAAGCTGACCTGATTGACGTTTGGTTTGATTCAGGCGCAATGCCTTATGCACAATGGCATTACCCATTTGAAAATAAAGAATTAATTGACAACAAAGAGGGTTATCCAGCAGATTTCATTGCCGAAGGAGTTGACCAAACACGTGGTTGGTTTTATACCTTGCATGCTATCGCTACCATGGTTTTTGATTCTGTAGCATATAAAAATGTAGTTTCCAATGGCCTAGTTCTAGATAAGAATGGCCAAAAAATGTCTAAACGACTAGGAAATGCCATCGATCCATTTACAACCTTAACGCAATATGGACCGGATGCAACACGCTGGTATATGATTACTAATGCGCAACCGTGGGATAATTTAAAATTTGATTTGGAAGGAATCACAGAGGTACAGCGTAAATTTTTCGGAACACTGTATAATACGTATTCATTCTTTTCGCTTTATGCAAATATTGATGGCTTCACGTATGCTGAACCAGATGTTCCCTTATCGAAAAGGCCGGAAATAGATCGTTGGATTCTTTCCAAATTGCATTCGTTAATTGCAGAGGTGGATGAAGCGTATAGCAATTATGAGCCAACCAAAGCCGGAAGAGCGATTCAAGATTTTGTAAATGACCAATTATCCAATTGGTATGTGCGTTTATGTCGCCGTCGTTATTGGAAGAGTGATGATCCAACAGATAAGTTGTGCGCATACCAAACGCTTTATTCTTGTTTGGAAACAGTTTCTTTGCTTGCTTCGCCTATTGCACCATTTTATATGGATCAATTGTTTTTAGATTTAAATCACACAAGCGGAAAACATGCGGCTTCTTCGGTTCATTTGGCTGACTTCCCGGTTTCGAACGTAGATTTCATTGATAAAACGCTTGAAACTCAGATGGCATTGGCGCAAGACACCTGTTCGCTTGTACTTGGATTGCGTAAAAAACAAATGATTCGGGTGCGTCAACCGCTTCAAAAAATCATGATTCCTGTTTTAAATCAAGACGTTGCGGATAATTTGCACCACGTAAAGGAGTTGATACTTTCTGAGGTAAATGTGAAAGAACTAGAATTGCTAGCCGATAGCGGAATGTTGGTGAAAAGTATCAAACCAAATTTCAAAACAATTGGACCGAAATATGGCAAGCAAATGAAATCCATTGCTGATTTGGTAAAAGCTTTTACGGCTGATGATATCGCAGCCATTGAAACTAGCGGTGGTTGGCAAGGTGAACTTGACGGAACAACTGTTACGCTGGAACTATCTGATTTCGAAATTCAAGCCCAAGATATTCCAGGTTGGTTGGTTGCTTCTGAAAATGGATTAACTGTTGCTTTAGACATCACCATCTCACCAGCCTTGTGGTCAGAGGGAATAGCACGAGAAATGGTGAATCGTATTCAAAATATCCGAAAAGAAAG
>JACCDY010998891.1_pt1 | contig 32238 bp, 33 predicted proteins | sample 7446391 | NCBI WGS metagenome assembly JACCDY01 (sample SAMN15323451, study PRJNA562643) | freshwater metagenome | isolation source: river surface water | place: USA:Blue River Watershed | collected 2017-08-18 | reverse complement strand
GTGTAAAGTCATAGAGGTTCTACGGGCCTATAGCTCAGGTGGTTAGAGCGCTTCACTGATAATGAAGAGGTCGGAGGTTCAAGTCCTCCTAGGCCCACCAGGAAGCTTCTTCACCAAAAGAAGGTTCTGAACCGCAGAATCAAAAAGCAACAAAAGCAACAAGACCCGGGGATTTAGCTCAGTTGGTAGAGCACCTGCTTTGCAAGCAGGGGGTCAGGGGTTCGACCCCCCTAATCTCCACCAAAAATAAAATGCCTCCCATTTAGGGGGGCATTTTTGTATCTATGGCACCTCAAAGTCTGAATCGCCGTGGGGTTTGCTCTCACTAAACTTGAAGCATGACTAACTCTTTCGCTGGCAAGCACGCTTTTGTATCTGGTTCATCACGAGGCATTGGCGCACAAGTTGCCCAGATGCTGGCTGCGCAGGGCGCAACCGTCGCCATCAATTACCGCGACAAGGTGGTTCGCGCCGAGAAGATTGCAAACCAGATCATCGAAGCCGGCGGCAAAGCCATCGTTGTTGGTGCAGATCTAACCGATTACTCAAGCATTGACGCTTTGGCAGCAACCCTAAAGGCTGAATTTGGTGGCCTAGACCTTTTGGTTCTCAACGCTTCTGGCGGTATGGAGACCGGCAAGGGAGAGGACTACGCCATGAAGCTCAACCGCGATGCACAGGTAAACCTAGTGAAGACCGCTTTGCCACTGATGAACGCCGGCTCACGCATTGTGTTTGTCACCAGCCACCAGGCGCACTTCATCCGCGAGACTCCAACCATGCCTGAGTACGTACCAGTGGCGCTAAGCAAGCGTGCCGGTGAGGATGCTCTTCGCGACATGATTCCAGAGTTGACCGAAAAGGGCATCGAGTTTGTTGTGGTTTCGGGAGACATGATTGAGGGAACCGTGACGGCTACCCTGCTTGACCGCCTAAACCCAGGCGCCATCGATGCTCGTAAAGAAGCCGTGGGCAAGCTTTACAACGTTGAAGAATTTGCTGAAGAGATCGTCAAGGCTGCCTCAGCACCGGTACCAGCAGACAACACCATCTTGGTTGGCGACACCGGTTACTTCACCAAGAAGTAGGCCAACGAACTATGAACCCGATTTTGCCAACGACCTATGACGCCCTTTGGGCCGTGCTTGCTGTGCCGTTCGTGCTATTCATGCTGGCCTTGCCAGTAATCGTGATTGTGATTTTAATCAGAGTGAATCAGATCAAGAAGTACTTGGAGCAGCTCGTCGCCGACCGCAAGACAAATAGTTAGACCAAAGAGCTCACGGTCGTTCTTTGTAGCGTTCACCAATCACTTAGTGGCCTGAGCCTGCGCCCTTGGTGTTGCCGGCTCCGGTCGCAAAGATAAACGTGACCACTAGGGCTGCGACCAAAACAAAGAACATGTTGGTTACACCCCAGGCCTGACCTAAGAAGCCCAGCAGTGGCGGGCCAACCAAGAAAGCCAAGTAGCCAGAGCTGGCTACGAAAGCAACCTTGCGAGCAGGGTCTTCACCCTCGCCAGCTGCGGACAGGTAAAGCGGGAATCCGAGGGCCACACCACAGCCCCAGAGCAAAGCACCGAGCCAGGCCAGGTATAGGTTGCCACCAAAAATAATCAGCAAAAGGCCGATGATTCCGCCGAATGCCAACACCTGCAGAGTGCGGGCCTTGCCGAATCGGTCAGCGATGTTGCCGCCAAAGAACCGGGTAACCGTCATTGCGCCAAGCAAAACGGCATAGGCAATTCCTGCATTGGCATCGCTCTCTTGGTAGTCATCTACCAACGCAATCGTTAGCCAGTCGTTTGAGGCGCCTTCGGCCAAGGTGATTCCCAAGATGCCAATCGCCAAAAATATGATTCTGCGGTCTTTCCAGATTGCAGCACGAGGTTCGCGAACCTTGGAGCCCTTAGCCTGTTTGCGATCTTCAATGCCGTTTCCGGCCGGCAAGAATCGGGCCGTGGTCAATGGCACGGCCATGGTGATGGCGCTCAAAATTACTATCTGCCAGAACAAATCGAAGTTGATTTGGGTTGCGAAAATACCGATACCGGCCCCGGCCAACGAACCGATAGAGAAGCCAGCATGCATTTTTGGCAGAGCGGTTTTGCCAGTGGCAGCCTCGATGGCCGCACCGTCAACGTTGATGCCAACATCGGCAACGCCCATACCAAGACCAGCGACCAGTGCAAAAACTGCGTAACCAACCGCGCTTCCGTTAGCAATAAACGAAACCTGACCAACAAAGCCGGCGGTAACGATGGAAACTCCGGTAATTACAGCAACTTTGGTACCGAATCTGGCGATAAATCGGCCGGCAAGCGTGACTGATGTGATTGAACCGATTGAGCCGAAGAACAAAATCAATCCGAGCTCTGATGTGGTGACATCAACCAGTTCACGGACCAGCGGCAAACGCACCATCAATGATGAAAAGGTCAGCCCAAAGATCGTGAAATAGATCAGCACGGTGATGTGCCAGGCCTTGGTGGCGCGTTGCGAAAGATCAGCAGCAAAAGTCATGCGTAAAGCCTATACCTGTCAATTGATTGGTTTAAGTTCTAGCTCAGGTCGGTGAAGGCCAACGAAACTGCGATTGCCAACATTACTACACCGATAAAAACATCGAGGACCCGCCAGAACACAGGCTTGGACATGAGCTTTGAAGCAGCGCGCGCACCGAACCCGATGGTTGAGAACCAAACCACGCTAGCCACGGCGGCACCGATGCCGAACAGCCAACGAGCCTCGCCAAACTGAGCCCCGATGCTGCCCAAGAACAAAACCGTGTCTAGATAAACGTGCGGGTTTAGAAACGTGAATCCGAGCACCGCACCGGCAACAGCGGCCGCAGATTTCGGCGCCTCTTGAGATGGCAGAAGGACCTCAGATTTAGTGGCCTGCCGGAAGGATTTGAACGCAAACCAGGCAAGATAGGCCACGCCAACCCACTTGATGATGACCAGCAAGACCGGCAGGCTGCGAATAACCGCGCCAAAGCCGCCGATGCCCACTGCAATCAAGGCAGCGTCAGAGATGGCGCAAATCAAAACCACCATCAATACGTGGTTGCGGGCCAAACCCTGGCGCAGAACGTAGGCGTTTTGGGCTCCAATCGCCATGATCAGCGATAGGCCAGTAAGAAATCCGGTAACCAAAACGTCCATCAGTGCAGTCTAGCTTTGACTCCCAGTCAGCTTTCAGTAATTTGTGATGCAATTGCCAGATGAGACTTTCACGCCGTGTAGTTGTTGCAATTTCAATCGCCTCGATTGCCGTTACCGCCTTGGCCGGTTGCACCGTAAACATCAACGCCCCTCAGGGGTCATCGCAGTCTGAAACCGCAGACTTCAGCGGCATGGACATCATGTTTGCCCAGATGATGATTCCTCACCACCAGCAGGCCGTTGACATGTCTACACTGGCCGAAACCAACACTGAAAACCAGTTAATTCTTGACTTGGCCGCGCAGATCAAGGGCGCACAGGCGCCTGAGATTGAACAGATGACGGCTTGGCTCAACGGTGCCGGGGCATCTATCGACATGGGTCACGATATGGGCCACGACATGGGCGGCATGCTCACCGATGAGCAAATGGAGCAATTGGCGGCTGCTAAGGGCGACGATTTTGATCGACTTTACCTCGAGGGCATGATCGAGCATCACCAAGGTGCGATTCAAATGGCCAGCATGATCAAGGACTCCGCAAATGCCGAGGCTCGTGCCCTGGCTGAAGCAATCATTAGCTCGCAGACTGCAGAAATTGAATACATGCAGGAGCTTCTCGCCAACTAAAGGCTTTGGGCCAGGCAGATAGGCAATAATCAGGTTATGCAGCCAGACCCATACATGTCGCTCTTCACAGTGATTAGTTTCACCATGCTCGGTTTTGGATCGGTCATTCTCAGTTTGGTCTCGAGAATGGGAACCGGAAGTCAGCTTTGGTCAATCATCATGGGAGCATCGACCCTGGCCGCCGGCACATACATCTGGCTAGCAATTGATCAACTTGGCGTATTTCCGGCGTTACTTGGTTTTGTTGCCCTAATGATTGCGGTTACACAACCTCGGCGCCGATCAGGCGAATAACCTCTTCGCAGACCTTTAGGTTGGCAATCGAGTCTTCGTGTGATTCAAACGGTGACTCTAGAAGCCCCTGATCTACAAAGCTAGCCAATGCGGTGGCTTGGTAGGCCAGCCCTTCGTGGCCAATTGGGTTCGGGTCCTTCCAAACCTCAGTTTCAGCATAAAAATCAACCCCAGCAAGAGCCACCGATGATGGAATGCAGAATTCCGGGCCAACGGTTAGCTTGGCTTTGGTTCCGGCAACCTGACCAACCGCCGGAATTGATGCGCGCGCTGACAGCAAGATGTAAGCGCGGGCGCCATTGGCGTAACCGAGCTGAACTGAGACCTCTTCTTCGATTCGGTCAGCGTTTAGTCTGCCCTGCGCGGTGATTGAGGTTGGGTTGCCCAGAAAACTCTGTGCAAAACTGACCGGATAAATACCCATGTCAAAAAATGGGTCACCGTGGCCCTTTTTCCAAAGTCGCGGCACCTCTAGGTTTGCCTGACACATACTTACGTTTACCATTTCGATGTCGCCCAAAACCTCATCGGCTAGCAGTTGTCGAATGATGTCGTACTGAGGCAAGTATCGCGTCCACATTGCCTCCATAGCCAAAACACCGGCAGCCTTTGCGGCGGCAAAGACTTCGGCAGCCTCGGCAGCATCGAGGGTAATTGGCTTTTCAATCAGAACGTGCTTGCCCGCGGCAATAGCTTGCAGCGCGTGGTCTCGGTGCTGGGTCGGTAGCGTCGGAATGTAAATAACATCGATGTCTTCGCGGGCCAGAAGGTCCTCGTAATTATCGTGTGACTCAATGCCGAACCGTTCGGCAAAAGCCTCGGCCTTGCCCGGTGTGCGAGAGGCCACGGCAACAATTTGCTGCTTGGTGTGCTTCTGTACGCCCGATACAAAAGCTTCGGCTATTCCGGCAGCACCCATCACGCCCCAACGCATCGGGGTAACAGAGGATGGGTCAATGATGTTTGGCTGTGGCAAATTCATGGTTAGAGTTTATGCCCATTTGTTAGGACAAAGAACGCGCAATGATTTCGCGGGCCAGCTCATAATCAAGTCGGCGGCGGCGGCGCCCGTTTTTCATGTTTCCCTTGAACGGCGCCAACACCAAATCGTGTGATTCAACGCGAATCGAGTTGAGCAGCTGATTGGCTCGAATTACAAAACCGGGTAGCTCAGCATCACTCAGGGTCGGCAGCTCTAGGTAGGTCATCAGGCGTGAACTGACCTTGACCCGACTGCGAGGGTAATCAAAGTCTTCGGCCAGCAGAAACTCAATCGGGGTATTTCCATCGGCGCCATCAACCGCCCGCAGACCGATTCGCCCATCAGGAATGTTGAAGTGCGCCGGTTTTCCGCGGCGTCCACCCTTACCGCGGCATTCCATAATTTTGGCCAGTGAGCCAATCAGTCGTTCGTTGATAAACACCGATCCAGCCCCGGCAACACTTGCCGGCCCAAAACAAGCCACCAGCGCAGGGGCATCGGTGTCATCAAACAGCTGCCCCTCAATCACCGAAATCACTGCCAGCCGATCTTTAGGAAAGGTCGAGAGCAAGAAGGTTTCAGGCAAAATCGCCACCACATAGTCTGCCGAGGCCAGGCAGCGGTCCAAAGCCAGCTTCCAGAGATTGTCGTAGCCCTGCTTGAAATAGCTGGCAACTATGGAATTTACCCCTTTGCGCTTTGCCGAATGATTGGCCAAATAAGGGGGATTGGTCACGATTACCGAACCCTGCGGATTGGGCACCTTTTTCAGCGAATCGTTTACTGGCCACTGTCCGCCGGCGATGTCGTATCCGCTGGTTTCCACCCCGTAGGTCTCAGCTAGCAGTTCAAGTAGGTGGCCATCTCCGGCAAAAGGGTCCAACACCGATGCAGTCTTGCCACCTGAGGTTTGCTCCAGAAAGGCGAATGACAAGAATTCTTTGACCGGCTGATTCAGCCAGCGGTCATCGGTGGTAAAAAAGGTGCCGCGAGAGACTTTTTCGGCATCAATTTGCACAACTCGACCAAGTTGAACGGAAACCAGCATCTCTCCAACTGGTCGCCTTTTTGCCATCTCACTAGTCTGCCAGAGAGTGCTGCCGTGAGAGAATAAAGGAATGACTGCACACACTTCTGTAGCGACCATTCACACAAACCATGGCGCAATTAAAATCAACCTTTTCGGAAACCACGCACCTAAGACTGTCGAGAACTTCGAGGGTCTAGCAACCGGTTCTATCGAGTGGCGCGACCCTCGCACCGGCGCGGTTCAGACCAACAAGCCGCTATACAACGGCGTGATCTTCCACCGCATCATCTCTCAGTTCATGCTTCAGGGTGGAGACCCAACCGGTACCGGTATGGGTGGCCCTGGCTACCAGTTCGGCGACGAAATCAACGCTGAATTGAACTTCAACGAGCCTTATAAGTTGGCCATGGCTAACGCTGGACCAGGCACCAACGGTTCACAGTTCTTCATCACCACCGCTCCGACCACCTGGTTGTTCGGCAAGCACACCGTATTCGGTGAGGTTGCAGACGAGGTATCGAAGAAGGTTGTTGACAAGATTGAGGGCGTTGAGACCGACGGTCGCGACAAGCCACTGGTTGACGTAATCATCGAATCAATCACCATCGAGAAGATCTAATTTTTCTTGAAAAACATCTTTAAGCGTTCACCAGCCCGAGTAACCCTCGGGCTGGTTTCGCTTAACCTTGCCATCTGGCTGCTTCAGATTTTTCCGGGTTCAAACCTCACTAGCCAGCTGGCCTTTGTGCCACTTTCGGTTTACACCGAGCCTTGGCGCATGATTACGGCTGGATTTGCACACAGCGAATCCAACCCGCTGCACGTGTTGCTAAACATGTACTCGCTTTACATCTTTGGTTCAATTCTTGAGCCGATGCTCGGACGACTCAGATTCCTAGCCGTCTGGCTGATTTCCGTTTTCGGCTCTTCGGTAGCGGTTATGTACCTGAACACCCCAGATACCTGGGTAATCGGCGCCTCAGGCGGAGTCTTTGGTTTGATGGCAGCCTATTTTGTGGTTCTGCGCGCGGTTGGCGAAAGATCTCAGAGCCTGCTTGGACTCATCGCCATCAACCTCGTCTTTGGATTCATCATGCCTGGCGTTAGTTGGCAGGCTCACCTTGGCGGACTATTTGCCGGTGGCGCGATGACCGCTGTTTATGCCAACACTCGCAACCGCAACCAACGCAGCACCCAACTCATCGGGGCTATCGGTGTGGTTTTGGTGTTTGTGGCCCTAACTTTTTACCGCATGCAAACCATGCTCATGGGCTAAACTCCCGCAGCCTCTAAGTCAAAGAAAAATCCCCCAACCGGCCTCAGCCAATCGGGGGATTTTCTAATTTTGAACGCTTGGATTACTTCCAGCGGGTAGACATCATGAAGCCAACCATCGCGATTCCGAAACCAATCAGAATGTTCCAGTTCTCTAGGTTCCACGGGGTTCCTGCACCTAGAGGGAACTGCGCGCTGGTCACGTAGTAGGTGATGATCCAGATGAGGCCAAGCAGCATGAAACCAAACATGACCGGCTTGAACCAAGCTGGGTTTGGCTGATCTTCAGTGTTGGTGGCCTGTACCTTAGGCGCCTTGATTTTCTTTTCAGACATGAGGCAATTCTAGCGGGACACCGGCATTGGTTGCAGTTCCAAAGTATGCTTAAGCCAACATGGTCAAGATTTTGGTACTCGACAACTACGACAGCTTTGTTTACACGCTGAACGGATATCTGCAGCAACTTGGTGCAGAGACTGAGGTTTTGCGCAACGACATCGTTCCGGAGTCAGAGTTGCCTGCCCTGCTTGCCAAGTATGACGCAGTTCTGCTCAGCCCAGGCCCAGGCACTCCTGCCGAGGCCGGCCTCAGCATTCCGGTAGTCAAGCTGGCTCTGCAGACCGGTCAGCCGGTTTTTGGCGTTTGCCTAGGTAACCAGTCCATCGCCGAGGCAATGGGCGCAACGGTAACCAGCGCCGAAGAACTGATGCACGGCAAAACCTCTCAGGTTGCCCACGATAATTCTTTGATTTACCAGGATGTTCCGAACACCTTCACCGCAACCAGATACCACTCGTTAGCGGTTGTAGATTCAACTGTTCCGGATGACTTGATTGTGACCAGCCGCACTGAAAAGGGTGAGAACTCAAAGGGTGGCGTGATTATGGGTCTGCAGCACAAGACACTGCCAATTTACGGAGTTCAGTTTCACCCAGAGTCGGTTATGACTCAGGGCGGCTACCAAATGTTGGGCAACTGGCTAGAGTCAATCGGCCTAAAGGGTGCTGCCGAGCGCGCTAAGTCGCTCAGCCCAATGGTTACTTTCTAACCAAAAATCATTTAGCCAATTAACTGGCTAGTTCAATTGCCTATTGGGCGGCCAAACACTCCACATAGAGGGTGATCGGTGTGCCCTGCGGAGCCACACCTGCCGGAATCGACTGCCCAATTACGGTGGTTCCCTTGGTTCCGGTGCATGGCTCCATGGTTCCGATGGTTGATGGCAGACCTACATCTGGAGCGGACATAGCCGAGCGGGCCTCAGCGATTCCTAGACCGGTTACATCAGGAACCATAACTTTGCCATCAGAGACGATCAGGTTCACGATGGTGCCCTCAGGTACCTGACTGTTCAGCGCTGGGTCGGACTCAATAACAATGCCTGCCGGAACCGTTGCGCTGTGGGCCTGGGTAATCGAACCTAATTCGAGCTTTACCGCCGCCAGTGCAGCTGCGGCCTCGGCCTCGGTCATGGTAGAAAGCGCCGGAACCTTGACGGTGTTTTTACCGCTTGAGACATAAACCGTGATGACGGTGTTAGCCGGAACGTTGGTACCCGCAGGTGGATCGGTGCGGATAATCGTGTCAACCGGAACTGTGTCACTGGTTTCAGACATCTTGGTGACAATCAAACCCTGATCGGTGAGGGTTGAGTAGCCGACGTCGTAGGTCAAATTGCTAACATCGGCAACCTTGGTGCCAACATCGGTAGGAATTGGAACTGGTGTTGAACTGATTGAGAACAGCCAAATCAGCAAGCCAATCAAAACCACACCCACACCAGAGCTGATGCCCCAAAGCATTCCGTTTGAAGGGCGCTTAACCTCGGCAAATAGCGGTGCCGGGGTTGAACCGGTGTTGGCCGGAATCGTGACTCCGAGGGTGTCAAACGGGTTGGTCGACGGACCCGATGCTGATGCCATTGCAGACACTGGCGCAGGTGCCGGAGCAGCCACGCGTGCAGGTTCAGGAGCGGTTGGCATGACGGCTGTTTTGTCTGAGGCAAACTCGCCCAGCAATGCCTCAAAATCGTCATCGGCGTATGAGTTTTCTAGCACCGATGCTTCTGCAACACCAGGCACTTCGGCAGCAATTGCCTCTGGCTCAGGTGCTACCTCAGGCTCGACAACCGGCTCTTCAGCAATCGGTGTTTCTGGGGCAGAGATTACCGGAGCAGCGATGGTTGCCGGCGAACCGTTGGCTGCTGCCAGCAGGTTCTCGCGGAATTCCTCGGCACTTTGAAAGCGCTCTTCGCGGTCTTTGGCCAGGGCACGCAGCACAACCTGATCTAGCTCTGGGCTAACGCTTGGATCAAACTGCGATGGCGGAATTACTGCCTCTGAAACGTGCTGATAGGCAACCGAAACAGCGGTCTCACCCTTGAATGGTGGGCGGCCACAGAGCATTTCGTAAAGCAAAACACCGGTTGAGTAAAGGTCTGTTCTGGCATCTACGGTCTCACCCTTGGCTTGCTCTGGTGAGAAGTACTGAGCAGTGCCCACGATGCCGCTGGTGTGCGCCATGGTTGCCGATGAGTCAGAGACTGCACGGGCAATACCGAAGTCCATGACCTTAACCTGGCCGGCCTCGTTGAGCATGATGTTTGCCGACTTGATGTCACGGTGAACCACACCGGCACGGTGCGAGAACTCGAGAGCGGTAAGTACGCCAGAGGCAATGTCAAGGGTTTCTTGAAGAGTTAGACGGCGTTCGTGCAGTAGGTCGCGAAGAAGCTGGCCCTTTACGTACTCCATGATGATGAACGGAAACTTGTGTGGGTTGCCGTTGATGTCGGTGGTTTCTTCTTCGCCGGCATCGTAAACACGAACGATGGTTGGGTGCGCCATACGAGCCGAAGCCTGAGCCTCTTGACGGAAGCGTGCCTCGAAAGATGGGTCGTTGGCCAAATCAGACTTGAGCAACTTGATTGCAACGGTGCGGCCTAGTCGGGTGTCAACACCCTCATAGACATCTGCCATGCCACCGCGACCAATGAGGTGTCCTACCTCGTATCGGCCTGCGATAACCCGCTGGTGCTCAGTCAATTCGTGCTCCACTCGTTGATAAAAAACATTTTCAGTCTAATGATTTGTGCTGCTATTTCGGGCTATTCGACCGGTGCACTTGGCGACTCAGTTGGTGCCGGCGTGCTGGTCGAAGGGCTTGGGCTCGGGCTAGGTGTGCCGGCCACGTAATAGGTAATTTCGATAGCCGAGCCTACCTTTAGCGTTCCGAGCGGAGTGCCCGCATATACGGTCATCACGCGCGGGTCATCCTCGGCAACAACCTCACCGGCCACCGCATTTACAACCAGACCCATTAGGCCCAGTGATGCAGCAACATCGGTGACTTTTTTACCTTGGATGTCAGACAGCAGAACCACAACTTCTTGGTTAGCCGAAGAGGTTGGGGTTGGGGTAGCAGTGCCCGAATTGCTTGGGTTATCGGTTGGCGTTGGGCTTGGGGTAATGCCCGGCTGCAGTGACGTAACCACAATTGCCACAACCACAGAAATCGCAGTCAGGGCCAATACCCCGATGAGCGCAAACCAAGGCCAAACCACCGGCGGCTTTTGGTTAGGTGCAGTTGTAGTCGGCAGTTCAAGCACGGCAGTGCTGTCATTGATGACTGGCTGGTTGATCAGTTGCGTAGCTGCCGAATTTCTTGGGGCGTTCGACATCATCGACTCAGCGCGTTTGGCCAATGCCAAAGCAGACTCTGGCCTCTGGTTTGCCTTTTTAGCCAAGCAGGACATAACCAAATTAGCTACCCGAGGGTCAATCTCTTCAGGCAACGGTGGCGGAGTCTGGTTGATCTGCGCCATGGCAATTTGCATCTGCGAGTCACCGGTAAACGGCCGTTTTCCGGCTAGTGCCTCATAGGCCACGATTCCCAGTGAGTAGATGTCAGTAGAAGGAGTAGCCGGTTTTCCGGTTGCCTGCTCGGGCGCAAGGTACTGAACGGTTCCCATCACCTGGCCGGTGGCGGTTAGACCAACCTGGTCGGCTACGCGAGCAATACCAAAGTCAGTAATTTTTACTTCACCGTCGGGGGTAATCAGCAGGTTTCCTGGCTTCACATCGCGGTGCACCAAACCAGCCTCATGCGCTTCAAATAGCGCACGGCCAGTCTGCGAGATGATGTCTAGAACCTGTTCGGCAGGCAGGGTCTTTTGCGTTTCAAGAATCTTGGCCAGGGAGTCACCCGGAACAAGTTCCATGACCAGGTAGGCAGAGCCGGAGTCTTCTCCGTAGTCATAAACATCCGCGATACCCGGGTGGTTAACCATGGCTGCATGGCGGGCTTCGGTGCGGAAGCGCTCCAAGAACCCTGGGTCACCCATGAACTCTTGCTTCAAAATCTTGATTGCCACGTCGCGAAGAATTACCTCGTCGTGCGCCTGCCAAACCTCACCCATTCCGCCGATTGCGATTCGACTGATGAGTTTGTATCGGCCACCGTAGAGCTGACCTGCTTCTGGAATCATTTCTTCAACACCGCCTGCATCACTTTTTTAGCCACCGGTGCAGCCAAAGAGTTTCCTCTTCCTGACTGACCGAGCCCCCCGCCGTCAGCGATTACAACGGCAACAGCAACCTGTGGGTTGTTGGCCGGTGCAAACCCTGTGAACCAAAGTGTGTATGGCTGGTCCGTACCATTTTGGGCGGTACCGGTTTTACCCGCTACCTCGACTCCGCTAATTCTGGCGTTCCCCGAAACACCATTAGAAACGGCGCCAACCATCATCTCGGTCATCGATTTTGCCGTCGTGGCAGACATCGGTTGCGAGAAGACGCTTGGGCTTGGTTGGTGCAAAACCGAAAGGTTTGCGGTCAACACGTTTTCAATCAGGTTTGGCTGCATCAGCACGCCCTTGTTGGCTATCGCAGCACTAACCATGGCCATCTGCAGCGGCGTTACGCGAACATCAAACTGGCCGAAAGCTGAAAGCCCGGTTTGGGCATCGTCCATACCGCTCGGATAAACGCTGGCCACCGAGGTCATCGGAAACTCGATGTTCTTACTGAAGCCAAATAGGCCAGCCTGCGAGCTAATCCGGTTTTGCTTCAGCGCAATTCCCAGCTGGGCAAAGGGCACGTTGCACGAAAGTCGCAGGGCATCGGCAATGCTTACGGTAGCCGCGCCACCACATTTACCCTCGCCAGAGTTCATTACAACGGTGCTGGTACCCGGCAGCGTGTACTTGCTTGGGTTCGGAAAAGTGCTGTCGGCGGTGTATTCGCCGCTCTCTAGAGCTGCGGCGGCAACCACCAATTTGAAGACTGACCCGGGTGCGTAGAGCTCACTGTAGGCACGGTTCAGCAGCGGCCCATCTTCATCCTCGATCAAAGCCTTGTAGTTGGCGTTTGAGGTAGCACCTTCGTGAACGGCCAACTCATTGGCATCAAATGCTGGCTTTGAGACCATTGCCAAGATATTGCCGGTGGTTGGGTTTATGGCAACGACCGCACCCTTTTTGTCGCCCAAGGCATCCCAGGCCGCCTTCTGAACATCTGGGTCAATCGTCAACTCGACAGAAGCACCGGCAACCGGGTTGCCCGAAAGCAGCGCATTTATTTGTTCAAAGAACTGCGATGAATTTTGCCCGGTTAGGTAACTGTTAGTTGCCGACTCTAGACCGGTGGCACCTTGGTACAGGCTGAAGAAACCGGTGACCGAAGAGTACATTTCATCGGAGTAGACGCGGTTGTAGCGGTACACATCATCAACCGGGATGGATTCGGCAATGGGCTTGCCGTCAACCAAAATCGAGCCACGTTGGGTTTTGTAGCTGTCGTAAATTGAGCGGACATTTCGCTGGTCGGTGGCCAGGTCATCGGCTGAAATTACCTGAATTCCGGTGCTCGAAATGAAGAGGCTCAGGAACATCACAAAGATGACCAGGCTCACACGCTTAAGTTCGCGCCTCATGCGTTCACCGACTTATTTCCGCTGTCCACGGTGTCAGAAATTCTCAGCAGCAAGCCAATGATGATCCAGTTTGCCAACAGCGATGAACCACCGGCGGCTAGCAGCGGAGTGGTCAATCCAGTTAGCGGCACCACTCGGGTAACGCCACCAATAACGATGAAGCACTGGAGTGCGATTACAAACGCCAATCCGGTGGCCAGCAGTTTGGAGAAGTCATCTGGGTGGTTAAAGCCGATGCGAATGCCGCGTGAAACGAGCAGTAGGTAGAGAGCAAACACGGCAAACAAGCCGATCAGGCCAATCTCTTCGCCGAGTGCGGCAATGATGAAGTCACTCTCAGCCAGTGGGACTAGCTGAGGGAGTCCGCCGCCGAGTCCGGTGCCGAGTAGTCCGCCGTGGGCTAGGCCAAAGATGCCTTGCGCAAGCTGGTAACTACCACCGGCGGCATCGTAGTTAGATGCCAAGAACGGGTTGAGCCAAGAGTCAACGCGGCCCGAAACGTATTCCATCATTCGGCCCGCAACCAATGCACCGGTTAGAAACATGGTGATGCCGGCGATTACGTAGATGGCCCGACCGGTTGCCGTGTAGACCAGCACGATGAAAATACCGAAGTACAGCAGTGAGGTTCCGAGGTCTCGCTGCAGGATGAGCACCAAAAGGCTGGCACCCCAAATTACAAGAATTGGACCAAGTTCGCGGGCGCGGGGAATACGTACACCGAGGACTTTTCGGCCAACGATGGCAAGTGATTCACGACGGGTAACCAGGTATCCGGCAAAGAAAACCGTCAGGGCAATCTTGGCCAACTCACCCGGCTGAAAGGTTAGGTCGCCGATGGCAATCCACAACTGGGCTCCGTTGATGTTGCGGCCCAGGCCAGGAATCATCGGTGAAATCAGCAAACCAACGCCAACGATCATCGAGACGTAAACGTAGCGACGCAAGAACAAATGGCTCGGCACAAAAATGATTACTGCAGCCGCAAAAGCCATTGCAACTACTGTCCAAACAACCTGCTTTTCGGCAAAGAGTTCGGTGCCACCGTTGGCTATGGTCGCGAGGTCCAGTCGATAAATCATCGATAGTCCGAGGCCATTGAGAACCACCGCGATTGGCAAGATCATCGGGTCTGCCTCGCTTGCGCGGCGGCGCAAAATGATGTGAATTACCAGAGCAAAGAACGCTGGTGGCAGCAGGTACAAGAAGATCTCGGGGGTCAGCACCTTGAGCAGTGACAGTTGAATTTGCGACAACTCGAATGCGTTTAGGCCCACTGCAAAGGCCAGCAAAAATGCCTCGATGTTGCGATTACGAGGAACAACACGCACGATTTTTGGCAGCGCTTCAGCCGCGTTCAATTTACTCATTCGGCACCACAGCATCTTGCAGTTGGCGCACCAAACGCATGGCCTCCTGCAGGTTGTCGGCACTGATCGACTGCTCGAGTCGCTGCTGGTAGTAGATGCTCAAGTCGGTGGCATCAATGTTGGTCTCTTGGTAAACCTCAGAGAAAGTCAGTGGCCCAAGTGCCTCTTTGATGCCTTTGAAGACTGTGACGTGCCCGTTTGAAACACCGATGTAGAAGCGGGTCTGAGTGTATTCGTAAGCCTTAACCACTAGGAATGCCATCGCAGCTACCAGTGCCACCACTGTCAGAAGTTGGCGAATCTTGCGCCAACGAATTCGGCGGTGAGTTTCGCGCAGAATCTTCTCGAGGTATTCGTCTGATTCAGGCACATAGTCGGCTGGGTCTTCAGGCCGGCGCAACAGTTCGGTGATGTTTAGCGGCTTGAGGATTCGCAGAATTCGGCGACCCTTGCGCTCATCAATCACAACCTCATTCGAGCTTGAGCCAACGAAAAAAGCGCTCGGAACAAAATCGGTTTTGGTCTGTGAATCAACAATGTCTACAACGACAACGGTCACGTTGTCTGGAGCACCAAACTCAAGGGCCTCGCCCACCAAAAGGTCAGCTGCTTCTTCAGAGCCAATCTTGGAGAGCAAAATGCCGTTCATGATGTCTTCGGGTACCGGACCCGAGAGGCCATCGGAGCAAAGCAACCAGCGGTCACCCGGCTTGGTCTCGAGGGTTTCAGAATCTACATCAGGGAACTCTTCAACATCTCCGAGAACACGCATCAATACCGATCGGCGCGGGTGAACCAAAGCCTCTTCAGGTGTGATGCGGCCGGTGTCTACCAATCGCTGAACAAAAGTGTGGTCGGTAGTTACCTGGGTGACTTTGCCGTCACGCGCTAGATAGATTCTTGAGTCACCGATGTGCCCGATGGTCACCTTGTTGCCGGTAATCAGCATGCCGCTGAAGGTTGTACCCATTCCGGCAAGCTCTGGGTGGGCCTGCGCAGTCTCGCCAAGTACACCGTTGGCTTCCCAAATCACATCGATGAGTGCTTTGGTTGCTTCCTCTGGCGAGGCATAGACGGTATCGATTTTTGCAATTCGCTGTGCACACAGGGCCGAGGCAATGTCTCCGCCGGCGTGGCCGCCCATGCCGTCGGCTACGAAAAATAGGTTGTAGCCGGCATAGCCAGAGTCTTGATTGCTCGAGCGCACCCGACCAATGTCAGATGACGCAAAACTCAGTGGCTTGATCGACATTATTTATTTGACCTACGCCCGCAGCTCAAAAACAGTCTTGCCAACTCGAACCGGGGTGTTCAACTTGACCACCGCAGGGGTGCCGACTCGGCCGCCGTCTAGGTAGGTTCCGTTGGTTGAATTTAGATCCTGAATCAGCCAGTCGTTATTGATCAGCACCAACTTTGCGTGGTTGGTGGATGCGTATTCGTCGTCGACCACAAGGTCTGAGCTTTCGGCGCGACCGATGGTTAGTTCTCGGCGGTCAAGGTTAATCACCTGGCCGGTGCGGTCGCCATCGATAATCACCAACTTGGTGGCATTGCTGCCGGATGACTCGGTTACCAGCGATTTGCCGGTTGGAGCAGCGGGTGCGACCGGAGAAGAAATCACCTGAGGAGCGTTAGCTTCGGCAACGCGGCTAACCACTTTTTGACCAAAGAGGTCAGCGCGAATTACAGAAATGATGCTGAATACAAAAATCCAGAGAACCGCTAAAAATCCGGCTCTAACAATAAAGAGAGCTAACTCACTCACTTGGCACCTGACTCTCGGTCACAGTTTTAGCGATGATGCGAAACACGTAGTCGTTGCGACCGGCTGAAATTACGGTGTCGGCGTTGATGCCGACCTCGGTAATTGGGCGGCCACCAATCCGGGTTCCGTTGGTGCTGTTGAGGTCTTTGACAGCCGCGTTTTTGCCGTTCCAAACAATGGCAAAGTGCTTACGGCTCAAACCGGTGTCATCAATTTGAATGTCGGCCGAGGCATCGCGGCCAATCGAGGTTTCACCCTCGCGCAGCAAAAAGCGCTTGCCGGCAACATCCAGGGTTGGCATCCATTCGACCTGGTGCTTTTGAGTGTTCGAGCGGACCAATACCTGACCCAGATTCAAGCTGCCATCTTCGATTAGGCGAATTCCGAGGGTTGCTCCAAATTGAAAACCCTGTTTGTTGGCGTGCTTGGTGGCGGCCTCGGTTAGCTCTTCGATCAAAGATTCACCCAGAGTCGCCATGCGCTTGAAGTCGGGGGTTGAGAGGCTAACCGTGAAGGTGTTTGGCGCCAGAATGCGGTCGCGGCTGAGAATGCTGGCCTTGGCATCCATCTCGGCACGGATGTGCCCTGAGATCTCCACAGGCTGGAGCTCAGACTTAAAGGTCTTGGTGAACGCGCCATTGACGACCCGTTCCAAACCCTTTTCAAAGTTCTCTAAAAAGCCCACGTCATCCTTATCGTCGTTGAACAAGTTTACCTTCCGGCACACCTGAGAGGTTGCTGATAAAACACCCCCAGCATCCTGAGTTTTGCCACCTCGAGTTTGAGATTTTTCTAGATTGAAAAGGTCCCCACGAAAGGAAAGAACATGAAGCTTAAATCCAAGCGTTCAGCGATTGCAGTCATCGGTGCCACCAGCATCTTGGCCTTTGCAGTAGCCACCCCATCTTTTGCACACGATCGCGTTGTCGGCACCGAGACCTCAAGCACCACCGAGGTTGAGGCAGTAAAGGCAAGTGTCACAGCCACCATTACCGCCGTTCCAACAACCGTCACCTCGGCAAAGGCTGCGGCACACGGCACCCAGTTCATCGTTTATAAATTGGCAGATGACGCCACAGCAGTTCCGGCAACGCAGCCAACTGTTGGCGGCAAGCGCATCCATGTGAAGTCTGGCACCCTGGCCGACGGCACATTAACCGGCGTTCTTGAGCTCAAGGGCGGCCTGGCTGGAACCACAACTAACTACGCGATTTACTCCGCCGATGGCGCAACTGCAATTTTTGCAACCGTCACGGTAGATGCCACCGGCACAGTTGCCACGGCTACGACTTCAGCTGATGTCACTGCGGCTTACACCGCACCAACAGCCAAGGCTGTAAAGGCACAAAAAGGCAAGCACGGCAAGAAACACGGACACCGCTAAACCTCCTGTTAGCAGTAATTCCTCTCTCTAGTAAATAGAAAACCCCGGGGTTGAGCCCGGGGTTTTCTATTTAAGTTTTGGATCAGCTTGCCGCTTGCGACTAGCCAACTTCTTGGGCGTGACGCTTGCCGCGAGTGTGGCTGGCCTTGTGCTCTGAATGCTTTGGGTCTGCATAGCAAGAGTCGCAAAGCAGAATCAAGTCTTTGCAGCCAACGTGAGAGCAGTTGCGGAAAGCGTTGGTTGCACCACCGCAACCCTCGCACTCGCCGATAACCTTGGCTTCGTCAGAGAAGTCTTGAACCATTCGGTCGTCGAAGATGTAGAGCGAGCCTTCCCAAAGACCCTGGTCCTTGAACTTCTCGCCGTAGCGAACGATGCCACCGTCGATTTGGTAGACCTCTTTGAAACCGCGGTTGATCATCACGGCTGAAAGAATCTCGCAGCGAATTCCGCCGGTGCAGTAGGTGACGATTGGCTTGTCTTTTAGGTGGTCGTATTTGCCAGATTCAAGTTCTGCAACAAAGTCGTGTGAGGTTTGAACGTCTGGAACGATGGCGTTTTTGAACTTGCCGATTCGGGCTTCGAATGCGTTGCGGCCATCGAAGAAAACCACGTCATCGCCGCGCTCTTCAACCAGCTTGTTTACCTGGGCTGGCTTTAGGTGCTTGCCACCATTAGTGATGCCAGATTTTTCTACAGTGATTTCATCCGGGGTGGTGAACGCCACTAGCTCGCTGCGGTTCTTGACCGATAGGCGAGGAAAGTCGTTTCCGGTACCGTCTGACCACTTGAAATCGATCTTGCCGAAGCCCGGGTACTCGCGAGTCTGACGAACGTACTTCTTGAGCGCCATCATGTCGCCGCCAAGGGTTCCGTTGATGCCGTGCTTTGAGACGATGATGCGACCCTTGAGCCCAAGTGACTCGCAGAGGGTCTTTTGCCAAAGCTTTAGAGCAACAGGGTCGGCAACCGGCGCAAAGCCGTAATACAAGATGATTTTTTGTAGGTCCACGCTCCTAATTCTACTCTTCGGGGCGATTTAGGATAAGGGGATGAGTATCAACCCTTGCCTTGACCCAGCCGAGTTCGACAAGAACATCCGCCCTCAAGATGACCTGTTCCGATACACCAACGGAAAGTGGTTGGCCGAAACTGAGATTCCTGCAGATAAGGGCATCTACAGCAGTTTTCACATGCTCGCCGATGATGCCGAGGCTGCGGTCCGAATCATCCTTGAAGAAGCAGCGGCAAACCCTCAGCCGGGTGTGAGTCAGCAGATCGGTGACCTCTACGCTTCTTTCCTTGATGAGGCTCGAGCCAACGAGCTGGGTGCTGCGCCTATCGCAGCTGACCTAAAACTAATTGAGCAGATACGTCAGATTGACGACGCAACCGCCCTGTTGGGTGAGTACGAGCGCAGTGGTTTTAGCGGCCTGTTTGGCATCTGGGTAGACAACGATGAGGGCAACCCAGACCGATACATTGTGAACCTGGCTCAGGGTGGTCTTGGCCTGCCAGATGAGGCCTATTACAAGGATGAAAAGCACGCTGAAATTCGTGAAGCGTATGTGCCACACATTGCTCAGATGCTGACGCTGGCTGGTTGGGCCGCCGACGAAGCAGCAGTGGCCGCACGCCACATCATGGCTTTTGAAACCGCACTGGCTGCCGTCCACTGGACCAAGGTAGACAGCCGTGATGCCGAGAAGACCTACAACCTCACCGCCCGCGCGCACCTTGACGCGTTGACCCCGACCTTTGACTGGAACATTTGGCTTGGAGCTGCCAAGTTTGACGCCAAGATCTTGGCTGAAACCAACGTTTGCATGCCAAGTTTCTTTGAGGGGCTCGAGCAGATTTGGAACGCTGCCAACCTTGAGCAGATCAAACTGTGGCTGGCCTGGCAGGTAATTAGAAGCAACGCCGGTTTGCTCAGTGACGAATTTGTCAACGAGCGCTTTGCGTTTTACGGCACCAAGCTGGCGGGCATCCCGGTTAATCGTGAACGCTGGAAGCGCGCGGTTTCTTTGGTCGAGGGTTCGATGGGTGAGGCAATCGGCAAGATCTATGTCGAGAAGTACTTCAGCGAATCAGCCAAGGCGCGCATCGATGAGTTGGTCAAGTTTGTGACCGAGGCCTATCGCGTCAGCATCAAGAACCTTGACTGGATGACTGAAGAGACCAAGGCCAAGGCGTTGGCCAAGCTGGATAAGTTCACTCCTAAAGTTGGATACCCAAATAAGTGGAAGGACTACAGCAGCATCGAGATTAGGCGCGATGACCTAGTTGGCAACACTCGCCGAGTATCAGCCTGGGTTGCAGCAACTGAAATGGCCAAAATCGGTGCACCGATTGACCGCGATGAATGGTTCATGAGCCCTCAGACAGTCAACGCTTATTACAACCCTGGTTTCAACGAAATTGTGTTCCCGGCTGCAATTTTGCAGGCACCGTTCTTTAGCCCAGATGCCGATGACGCCACCAACTTCGGCGGCATTGGCAGCGTAATCGGTCACGAAATTGGTCACGGATTCGATGACCAGGGTTCGAAGTATGACGGCGACGGAAAGCTGGAATCGTGGTGGAGTGAGGCTGACCGCGAGGCTTTCGAAGCTCGTGCAGCCAAGCTAATTGCTCAGTACAACGAACTCACCCCACACCAGTTGGCCGATAAATCGCACAAGGTTAATGGTGAGCTCACCATCGGTGAAAACATCGGTGACCTTGGGGGTCTCTGCATTGCGCTCAAGGCCTACGAGATGAGCCGCGAGGGCAAGGAAGGCGACGACGTGATTGACGGCATGACTGGCATTCAGCGCGTGTTCTTGTCTTTGGCTCGCATCGAGAGTTCGAAGGGTCGCGACGAAACTGTGATTCAGCGTCTGGCCACAGACCCGCACTCACCACCTGAGTTCCGCTGCAACCAAATTGTGCGCAATGTTGATGCCTTCTACGAGGCGTTTGATGTCAAGCCGGGCGACGCCCTCTGGCTAGACCCTGCCGACCGCGTCACCATCTGGTAAAAAATGAATCTCTGGATCCGCCTGGCCTATGCAATGTTGTCGTGGCGAAGCCGCTCGAAGCTAAGTTGGCAGGAGGTTGGCCGCCGCAGTTTTAGGGTTTGGCCAACTGATCTGGATGTGTTCAACCACATGAACAACGGCATCTTTTTGTCATTGCTCGACCTAAGCCGCCTTGACCTGTCTTACCGTTCTGGGCTTTGGCAGGCCTGGAAGAAGCTTGGTTGGTATCCGGTAGTGGTGGCTCAAACCATCACCTACCGTAAGTCGCTAACCCCTTGGCAAAAGTTTGACATCGAGTCCAAGGTGATTGGTTGGGATGACCAGGCTTTTTACTTTGACCAGCGATTCGTGGTCGGCGAAGAAATTTACGCTCGGGTAATTGTTCGCATTAGGTTCTTGAAAAAAGCTCGTGGAATTCTGGCGCCTGGTGAAGTTATTGAGGGCAGCGGTGGCTGGCACGGGCCAAAGCCAGAACTGCCACAGTGGGTCAAAGACTGGGCTCAGACCACGGCACTGCCAAAAGGCAAAGAGCCGGCCCCAAGTATTTGGCCTTAGCGGTTAGTTTTCACCGCTGGCCAACAGGGCCACAAATCCATCGGTGGCTGCCAATTCGCCATCGGGCAAAATAAAGATCGCTTCAATGCCGTCAACTTTATTGAGGTCGACAATGGCTCGGGGACCCTCGGCAAATGCTGCGGTTGCCCAAATATCTGCAGTGACTAAATCTTTTGCCACCACGCTTACCTGCAACAACTCGCGTGCCGGTGCTTTGCCCGAAGCCTTTGGGTTCCAGATGTGCTCGCCGCGTTCGGCTGATCCACTAGTTGCCAGCGCACGGTAATCGGTGTTGGCCAGGTCAATCACAGTTAGCACCCCAGCTTCTGGGCTGGCAATAGACACCGGTTTTGAAACACCGATGCGCCAGTCGCGCGCCTCGGTAAGCCCATCGGCCAACCAAACGTCTCCGCCGGCGTTCATCGTAAAGTCATCGATTCCGGCGGCTACAAGCACGGCTGCTGCTTCGGCAGCGGCCCAGGTTTTTACCAACCCGGATGGGTCAAAAGTATTTTGTGGAGTCATGGCGCTGAACCAGCCGTTGGTCACCTTTTCCCAGTGGTCACAGGCGTCCCAAATGTCGGCAACCACCGGGGGCAGTGAGGCCAGGTTGGTCTCGCCTCGGGCCAGGCGACTGATTGGTGACTCTGGTTTATAGGTACTGAAAGTCTCATCGGCCTGGTGCAAAACCCGGCAGGCCTCGGCCAATAACTCGGCCACTTGGCCCTCTGGCAACTCAGTTCGTCCCGCAAATCTGAAGGCAGTTCCCATGCAGATTTCGGTGTGGTCAAAGGTAGTCATCACTGCAACTTCGATAGCGCACTGGCCAGCGCCTCTTGGTAGGCGTCGGTGCTAAAGGTTGCGCCAGAGGCGTTTCCAAAATCAGCACTCTGGGCTTTTAGCGCAGCTGCATTCAGCACCGGAAAAACTGCGTCATAACCATCGGTAGCGGTGGCGACAACCTCGTTAATGCTTTCGATCTGACCACCGGTCGCAGTGATCTCTAACTGAACCTCGCCGTATCGGTAGGTAATGGCATCGCCGGTAACTGTCTGCGTAGTGGTGGTGCCATCGGCTGAGCCGTTGCCCAATTCTGGGTTCAGGATGGCGTTGATGCCAAAGCCTCCGCCGAGGCTAACCGCGGCTAATGCGACTAACCCGCCAGCCCAGTTTCTTTTGGGTGCGACTGCCAAGAGTGGTTGATCAGAATTTAGCAAGAGCTGACTCCACTGCTTTTTTGAAGGCGTTTGTTGTGTAGGTGGCATTTGAGATGTTGCCAAAGTTGCTGCCATTTGCCTTGATGGCTGCGGCTACCAAACTCGGGAAAGCCTTGTCGCGACCATCTGATGACTCAGCCCGAAGCAGTTTGATCGTGGTGATCACATCACCCTTTTTAACCACCTCAACCTGAACAAATCCGTAACCCTTACCCACGTCAATGACATCGCCGGTCTTGGTCACCGATGCTGTGCTGGTCGTGCCGCCGGTACCTGCGTTGGTGGTGGCAGAAGGCGCCGGAGTGCTTGAAGTTGTGCCCGAAGCCTGGCCGGTAGCGGCTGGCTCTTTTGCTGCTGCTGACTCGCTGGCCGCAGGGGTTGGTTCGGCCATGATCTGACTCGAGGCCGCGCCATCAGGGTTGGTTGATTCTGTCGCGCTAGGTTCAGCAAAGTTAAAGCCGGTCTCGGCAGTTAAGCCAATTTGATAGCTGGCTGCAAATAGGCCAAGACTCACCAAGCCCAGCGTTGATTTCGTTGCGGTTCTCACCAGGAGTACTCCTCTGCGTGAATATTCTCTTCTGGGGTGCCGGAGCGAATAACGGACTTCTTTACAATCTTGGTCCAAGCCTCTGGGCCACATACATAGACGTCAGAATCTGAGACCCAAGGTGCCATGACGGTTAGGCGGGCTTGATCCGGAAGACCATCGGTGTCGTGGTTCATCCAAGAACCATCTTTGCCGCGTGGACCGGTAAGCACGTGCAACTGAAAGCCTCGGCGTCGGGCAATTACCCGCACCTCTTCAAGCAGCGCGGCATCCTCATCGCTGCGCACTCGATAAATTATGGTGATGTCACCTGGGCGGGCTGCCATCGATTCGGCAAGCGCGCGAACCGGTGGAATACCAATTCCAGAGGCAATCAAAACCACCTTTTCTTTGGTGCGGCGCTCTTCGGTAAACACTCCGTATGGGCCTTCGACCATCACGCGGGTGCCAGGCTTTAGCTTCTGCAGCGCAGCTGTGTCGTCACCTCGGTTGCCGATGGTGAAGCGCATGAACTGGTTATTCGGTGCCGCTGAGATTGAGAATGGGTGAGGTCTCCACCACTGCTTTGGGGTTAGCAAACGCAGCATGTAAAACTGGCCGGCTTGCCCACCGAGCTGTTCGATGTTTTTGCCGGTGATGTACAAAGAGGTTGCATCACTGGACTCGGCCACGACAGCCTGAACTCTAAGGTTCATTTTCAAGCCACGGATAATCGGTGCGAGCACGCGGTACCAGATTAGGTTCACTGCCACGAATAGGTACAGGGTCACCCAAAAAATGGTTTGAACTGGTTTGCCGGCGATGTCGGTGCCGGAGTTAAAGATGTGTGGCACGGCCAATAGAACTGACGCGTAAGACATCACGTGAACGATGTACCAGGCTTCGTAACTCATCTTTCGGCGTGCAAAATTTAGCGAAGTAACGACCACCAAGATCATCAGAGCCAAGGCCAAGCTTGCGGTAAGCATGTCTGGAACATCGGTAATTAGGTAGGTCAACTCGGCAATTAGTGTGCGCCCATCGGTGATGGCCATGCCAATCAGAGATGCCAAAAAGTGGGCCACGATGAAGTACAGAACCGGCTTACCCAAACGCTTGTGAGCCAGGGTTGCTTTGTCGTGTCCGTAAAACTTGTCGATCCAAGGCACTCGTGCCACCAACAACATGTGAATCAAAAGCAGGTCGGTGCCGATAAGTGCGGTAAGTCGGCTGGCGGCATCAAGTGCGGACGGAAAATCGGTGATGTCTTTTAGTCCACCGGCTGCCAAAAACATAACAATGACCGCAACCACGCTAGCCCAGGCAATGCCCTCGATGATGTCTTGCGCACGCTTGAGGCGCAAATACTTGCGCACACCCAAACGGACTTTACCGTTGGGTTTCACGAGCTGCAGGTCTTCGAACATGTTTCTAATTTGCCCCATCAGTCTGGATGTTTCCTGAATGAAGCCTGCAAGCCACTTCTGAGATTAAGTGTTTCACGAACGACCCACTCCCGAAACACTCGCGCAACAACCGCTGGCTAATTTTTGAGCATGGGAGATCTATTCGAGAAATATCCCGTTGCGGTGCAAACCGATTCGGGGGATGGACGCGCGGGCAAGTTACCGGCGTTTGATGAAATGTTTGCGTCTGCTGGGCAGGTGCGGCCGAGTTACAAAAAGATTCACGAGACCCTGGCCTCGATGACTCAGGATGAACTGCGGGGCCGAACCAACGCCCTGGCTGATTCTTACCTGGCCCAAGGTGTGACCTTCGACTTTGCCGGCGAGGAGCGCCCGTTTCCGCTCGATGCTGTTCCGCGAGTAATCGAGAAGAACGAGTGGAACTCGCTCGAGGCCGGAATCAAGCAGCGAGTGAAAGTCCTCGAAGCTTTTCTAGCCGACATCTACGGCCCGCAAAACGCCATCCGTGACGGGGTTATACCCGCTGCACTGGTTGCATCATCGGCCCACTATCACCGCGCTGCCCACGGAATTGACCCGGCAAACGGTGTGCGCATTCAGGTCAGCGGCATTGACCTCGTGCGTGACGAGTATGGAGCCTGGCGCGTGCTCGAAGACAATGTGCGCGTGCCCTCTGGCGTCTCTTACGTGATCTCAAATCGTAGAGTTATGGCGCAAACGCTGCCTGAGATTTTTCAACAGATGCGTATTCAACCGGTTGGTGAATACCCAAACAAGCTGCTCGCGGCCCTTAGGGCCTCAGCACCATCGGGGGTTGAAGACCCGGTGGTTGTAGTGCTCACGCCAGGTGTTTACAACAGCGCCTACTTTGAGCACACCTTGCTTGCTCGACTCATGGGTCTTGAGCTGGTCGAGGGCCGCGACTTATTCTGCTCGGGTGGCAAGGTCTACATGCGTACCACCGGGGGTGCCCGCCGAGTAGACGTTATCTATCGACGCGTGGATGACGAGTTCTTGGACCCACTGGCCTTTCGAGCGGACTCAGTGCTCGGACCGCCAGGTTTGCTAACCGCTGCGCGACTGGGCAACGTAACCCTGGCAAACGCAGTTGGCAATGGTGTTGCCGACGACAAGTTGGTTTACACCTACATGCCAGATCTCACCAAGTACTACCTTGGCGAAGATCCAATCATCGAAAACGTACAGACCTGGAGACTGGAAGAGAGAGACAGTCTCGAGGAAGTGCTTGATCGATTGGATGAGCTGGTTGTCAAACCAGTCGACGGGTCAGGTGGCAAGGGATTGGTGGTTGGTCCGCGAGCCAGCGCCAAAGAGCTTGCCGATCTTCGCAAACGATTAATTCGTGATCCGCGCGGATGGATTGCTCAGCCGGTAATTCAGCTGTCAACCATTCCAACGTTGGTCGACCAGGGTTTGCGCCCTCGTCACGCAGACCTTCGACCATTTGCTGTCAACGACGGCAACGATGTTTGGGTTTTGCCTGGTGGCCTAACCCGCGTAGCTCTCCCCGAAGGAGAGCTCGTTGTTAATTCATCTCAGGGTGGTGGTTCCAAGGACACCTGGGTCGTCGGCGTAGACCGGCCCAACGACATCCGTGCACTCAACACCAACTCACACGTTTCATCTGTAGTTGCCGGCCAGACCTCTGGCGATTCGGGATTCTCGCGTCAACAGGAACAGCAGCAGCAGTCCAATCAGGAGGCGCAGAACAATGCTTAGTCGAATCGCAGAATCACTATTTTGGATCGGTCGCTACGTAGAGCGCGCCGATGGCACCGCACGCCTACTTGATGTGCACCTACAGCTTTTGCTCGAAGACCCTTGGGTAGATGAAGACACCGCCTGCCGTTCGCTACTCAAAGTTATCGGGGCAAATGCCGAATACCCGCATCAGCTGACGCGCCAGGATCTGCTGAATATTCTGTCGGTCGATCGGGGTGAAAGCAGCTCAATTGCATCTTCACTAACCGCAGCCCGCGAGAATGCTCGACGGGTGCGCGAGATTGTTTCTACCGAACTCTGGGAGTGCCTCAACACCACTCGATCAAGAATGCCCCGCAAGGTTTCTATCGACCGCGCGCACGACTTTTTTGGTTGGGTTCGTGAGCGTACTGCGCTCGCCGTAGGCATCGTCGAAAGCTCGACCTCGCGCGATGAGGCCTGGACTTTCTTTACCCTTGGCCGCTCACTTGAGCGCGTTGACATGACCGCCCGCCTGCTGGCTACCTCAGAACTTACTGAGGCTAGCGGACCATCTTGGACCACGATTCTCCGCAGCTGCGGTGCCTATGAGGCATACCTGCGCACATATCGCGGTGTCCCGTCGGCCACCAATGCCGCTGAGTTTCTGTTGCTTGACCGCATCTTTCCGCGCTCGGTTGCGTTTGCGCTGGCCCGTGCTGAAAAGTGTTTGGGTGATTTGGCCCCTAGCGCGGACCGCGTTGGCGTGAGTGACGTTGCTTTGCGTCAGGTTGGCCAGCTCAGAAACAACCTCGAGTACCGTTCAGCGCCAGACATCCTGGCAAACCTCACTCAAGAGATGCTCGAATTACAGCGCGGGGTTGGCGAAATTTCTGAGTCAATCCGGTCACGTTACTTTCCGGTCAACGTGATGCCAACATGGAACGGAGAGGTATCTTGAGTCGATATCGCATTGTTCACACCACCGGCTTTAAGTACCAGGGTGAAGTCGTGGCTTCATATAATGAGGCCCGGCTGCTGCCCATCCGTGATGAAGCCCAATTGGTTTTTAGCGCCAAGCTTCAAATTCACCCCGATGGTGCCGCGCACGAATACCTGGACTATTTCAAAACCCGTGCGGTGATGTTTGAGGTGCTCGAGCCCCACACCGAGTTGAATATCACCGCCACCTCGGTGGTCGAGCTTCGCCCAACCGTAGAACCAATTCCCGGACTCAATTGGTCAGACCTCGCCATGGAAATTGTTAGTTCGCTCGAGCTAACCGATGCTGTTGGCCAAACCAAACGCACTCAGCCGGCCAATGATCTGGTGAAGTTTGCCAAGAAACTAGCTGGTGCTCACAACCCCCACGAGACTGCCCTGGCCATTTGCCACAAGGTGTTTCAAGACATGACCTACATGCACGGTGTCACCGGGGTGCACTCAATTGCCAGTGATGCCTGGTCTGAAAAAATCGGTGTTTGCCAAGATTTTGCTCACATCACCTTGGGGGCGATGCGAGCAGTGGGTATTCCGGCTAGATACGTAAGTGGTTATCTGCACCCGTCCACCGATCCAAAAATCGGCGAGAAGGTAGTGGGTGAGTCGCACGCCTGGGTTGAGTGGTGGGCCGGGTCATGGTTTGCCTTCGACCCAACCAATGACATCGATGTAAATACTCGGCACGTGGTGGTTGGACGCGGTCGTGATTACGACGATGTTCCGCCTTTGCGCGGAGTTTTTGCCGGGCCGTTCAACTCAGAGTTGTTCGTTAGCGTGGAGATCACCAAAGAGGCGTAATCTGTCGCTATGACTGAATTGCCAATCGTACGCAGCTTCAAAGACGCCCAGGGTATCGAGATCACTTTTTATGAGTGGCCGGTAGCAAACCCAAAGGCATCGGTGCAAATAGTGCACGGATTAGGCGAGCACGCCCGCCGCTATGACCACGTTGCAGCTGCGCTGAATCGCGAGGGCTACAGCGTTTATGCCGACGACCACCGCGGTCACGGTCAGACCGGGCTGCGCATGACGGCCGAGGGAATTACAAAAAAGCAGGGCAACCTAGGCCCGGGCGGCATGGCGGCGGTCTTTGCTGGTGTTCGTCAGCTCAGCCACATCATCGTTGGTGAGAACCCAGAAGAACCTCTTGTTTTGTTTGGCCACAGTTGGGGCTCACTGATTGCCCAGCGCATTTTCAATAATTACAGCGATGAATATGACGCCCTAATTCTTAGCGGATCCACCCTTGCGGTTCCGGGAATCTTGCCAAGCTCAGGTTTCAACAAGAAGTGGGATTCCACTCCAAATAAAACCGGCTACGAGTGGTTGAGTCGCGACCCTGAGATTGGTCGGGCATTCTTGGCTGATCCAAAGAATTTCCCAGAGAGCGCCCTTCAGGTCTTTGGGGTTCCAAACACTTTGCAGTTGCTGGGTGTACCGAGCAAAAACATCGATAGCCATGTTCCGATTCTGCTCATCGCCGGCTCAGATGATCCGCTTGGTGGCGAACGAGGCAACAAGCTGTTGCTGAATGCTTATCGCCGAGCAGGGGTAAAGGACATCGAGGCAATTATTTACCACGATGGCCGCCACGAGATGGTGAACGAGACCAACAAGGCCGGGGTGCTAGCCGACATCGTTGCTTGGATCAACGACCGGATGTTGCCCACCGAGCACCTCGACGAGGTCTAAACCGAACTGCCTAAATCTCGGCAAATTACTCGGGCTTCTTGAGTCCAAGCTTTTCGCTGGCCTTTGCCACATTCGGCAGGCGGCAGGCCGCTGCTGCTTCTTCGATTGGGTTTAGCAGTAGGTCTTGGGTGTCAGGGTGGCGCTCCATGTATCGCACCACGTAAGAGCAAACCGGAACAATCTTTGCCTTGCCCGCAGCACGAACATCGGCAATTGCCTCGCGCATCAAAATTGCTGCAAGATTCTTGCCCTGCTGGGCCGGGTCAACCTCAGTGTGCACAAAGTGAATCTCTCCCGGCATCATGCTGTAGTCGGCATGACCCACTTTGTTGCCCTCGAGCCAAATCTCGTAGCGGTGCAACTCGGTGTTGTGAATAACCTCTGGGTTCAATGCTTCAGCGCTCATGCTGTTAACCTCTTTCTGTGCCGGCAAATAAAAACAAGCTCTTCTTCGGAGATAACCTCTCTGTGCTGAAGTCTATGCCCGACGAATCGGTACAGCTTATTTACATCGATCCGCCATTCAACACCGGCCGCACTCAATCTCGCGGCGGCAACTCCACCCGCCGAAGTGAGACCGGCAGTCGAGTTGGTTTCAAGGGTCAGCGCTACGAAATTGTTCGGTCAACCGTGCTGTCTTATGACGATGAATTTGCCGATTACTGGGGCTTTCTTGAACCCCGATTAGAAGAGGCTTGGCGCCTGCTGAATGAGACTGGCACTCTCTATTTGCACTTGGATTACCGAGAGTCGCACTATGCCAAAGTGTTGCTCGATGCCCTGTTTGGCAGAGAGTCATTTCTGAACGAGATCATCTGGGCCTACGACTATGGCGCAAAGTCAACCAAGCGTTGGCCTGCCAAGCACGACACCATCTTGGTTTATGTCAAAGACCCAGCCCAGTACTTCTTTAACTCAGCCGAGGTTGACCGCGAGCCATACATGGCACCCGGACTAGTCACCCCCGAAAAAGCCGAACTTGGCAAACTGCCCACCGATGTTTGGTGGCACACCATTGTGTCGCCGACCGGTAAAGAAAAGACCGGATACCCAACGCAAAAGCCATTGGGTATTTTGCGTCGCGTAATTCAGGCATCTTCAAAACCGGGCGATGTTGTTCTGGACTTTTTTGCTGGCTCGGGAACCACCGGTGCCGCCGCAGCATCGCTAGACCGAAACTTTATTTTGGTTGATCAAAACCCCGAGAGTATTGAGGTCATAACTCAGCGAATGGCTAAGGCTGGCGTTGAGTTTGATTTGATCCGCGCACGCTCACCAAAAAAACCAGCAGCAAAGTAAGCGCAATCAAAATGGCACAGACCGCCATAGCCATTCCGTAATTCACAGCACCTGGGCGCGAAATTAGTGAGTAGAGAATTGTCGGCAGGGTTGCCTGGTTTCCATATGCCAGCAATGATGCAGCGCCAAATTCACCGATAGAAACCACAGCCGCGTATCCGGTTGCCGTTGTTAAAACCCCGCGAATCATCGGTGCTTCAATTTGCCACCAGATTTGCCCAGCCGAGGCGCCTTCGGTTTCGGCCGCTTCGCGATGCTCCGATCCGATTGAAAGCAGCGCTGGGTAAACCAGGCGAATCACCAGGGGCAGAGCCATCAGTGCTTGGACCAGTGGCACAACCAGCCAGCTGGAACGAAGCGGCAGGGGTCCGCCGCCAAAGGTAACCAGGTAACCAAACCCGAGCACCACCGACGAGACTCCCATCGGCAGCAGGAACAGGGCATCGAGCGTGCGGTTTGAGAGTTTGGCGATTTTTGTGACGGCTGGTCTAGACAGCAAATAGGCAACCAACGTGCCCAGGGCAACCGAAAAAACTGTTGCAATTGCGGCATTTCGCAGGCTGTTGACTGCTGCGTCCAGAACAGTAATGTTGAGCAAATCGCGCTCACCGCGGGTACTCAAATTCTCAAAATTTTGCATACTCAAAACGCCGTCAAAGCTGAACGATTTGGCAATCACCTGAGCAATCGGCCAGCCAATTAATACCGCGATAATTGCGCCGGTCACCACCACGGCCAACCAATCACGCTTGTCTACTCTCGGCTTGTTTCCGCCTTCGTCCACCTGCTCAATGCCGACTGTTCCCTTTGTGATTCGGTCGCTGACGATGAAGGCCATCGCAGTTAGCAGGGTTTGAAATATGGCCAGAGCGGATGCCTTTGGAAGGTCAAGGTACTGAAGTGCGGCAACGCTAATTTCAGTTTCAATCGACTGAACCAGGCCGCCGCCGAGCACCAAAACAATTCCGTAGCTTGAAGCACAGAACAAAAATGTCAGAGCACCTGCCGACACAAGGGCCGGTTTAAGTTGTGGAAGTGAGATTGACCACAGCGTGCGCAGGCGGCCGGCACCCGCGATTGCCGCTGCCTCCTCGGTCTCGACATCCATGGTTGCCCAAACGCCACCGAGAGTTCTGACGGTGATCGAGTAGTTGATGAATATGTGGGCCAAAATGATCAGCCAAATTGCCGGTAGATCTCTGAAGCTGGTGAATGCAATAGCAACCACAATGGTCGGCAGCACCAGGGGCACTGTCACTAGGGCACGGATTATTTTGTGACCCGGAAATGACTTTCGATACAGCAGGTAGGCGCCTGGAATTCCAAGGACCAGGCAAAGCAGTGTTGAAACTAGCGCCTGCCAAACCGTGAACCAAATGGCCCGCAGGCTACTGGGTTCAGAAAAAGTTTCAATCCACTCGCTGGTGAATCCGGTTTGCAAAATGTTGGTCAGCGGCCAGTAGAACAGCACCCCCACAAAGAGTAGGGGCACTGCCCACAGTGCTGACCTTTTGATCATGCAATCAATCTACGGTTAGTTGGTGCCGAAAATAGCTGACCATTTTTCGAGCCAAGTGACTCGATTGGCGGCGATGTTTAGGTCTCCACCAACGGTGTTGGTAGCGGCCGGAGCAAACTTGGCCCAGGCTTCTGGCAGGGCAATACCCTCAGTCACCGGGTATACATACATGCTGTCAGGCAGGGCAGTTTGGAAAGACTGACCAAGCATGAAGTCGATAAATTTCTGTGCGCCGACGACGTTCTTTGCACCCTTTAGAACGGCCGCATACTCCCACTGTCTAAAGCAGCCATCCATGATTGAGGCGGTCTGGCTCTGGCCGTTGTCGCGCACTTCGAAAGCTGGTGATGATGAGTAGCTCAAGACAATTGGGTAGGCGCCCTGGCCGCTTGAGCCTGAGAAGTCAGTGAAGTAAGCGTCTTCCCAGCCCGATGCAATTTTGACTTTG
>JACCDY010348896.1_pt1 | contig 32341 bp, 28 predicted proteins | sample 7446391 | NCBI WGS metagenome assembly JACCDY01 (sample SAMN15323451, study PRJNA562643) | freshwater metagenome | isolation source: river surface water | place: USA:Blue River Watershed | collected 2017-08-18 | reverse complement strand
TGAGTCTTGCACTTGGCCGAACGGCACCTGCCAGCATTACGCTGAGAGGCAATCAAAACCTGACCCATGGGGGCGGGTCTGGATGCACTGCGAGGAAGGTCTATCTATGAGCAATGCCAGCCTTGCACGGTTCATGGGGTTTTGCCTGCGCAATCGCATCAAGGTTGGCGATATATGGGCCTTTCAGCCTAGCTATCCACGGTCTTTGGTCACTGCGGCTGTGTGCCTCAAGCCAGAGCAATTTGAAGCATTTGAGCGGGAGACAGGTGGAAAGCTGCGAGAGCCTCCGAAGATCAACCTCAATTCAGGAGGCCACCCATGACTGACGAACTAATCGAACAGGTGGCGCGCTGCATATCTATAACCCGGAGCAGTTGGAGAATATAAGTGAGTAGTACAACACACCTGATACGGGATGCGATCATCCTGAAGGCATCCGAACTGTTCAAGGTGCACCCGAGGGACATCATCAGCCACCACAGGTTCGACTTCGTGACGCGCGCACGGTTCGCCATCTGCAAGGCGCTGCGTATGCGGGGTTGGTCCTACGCGCAGATCGGTAGGTTCCTGAAGCGCGACCACTCGACGGTTATCCATGCCGTCAAGCGCGCAGACTATATGATGGAGAAGGACCCGGACTATGCCGAAGCGGTGAAGGCGCTCTCCGAGATCACCGTGCGCGTAGTGGGAGACGATTGATGCACGTAATCACGTTGGACTTCGAGACCTTTTACGACCGTAGCTTCAGTCTCTCCAAGATGACGACCGAGGAGTATATCCGCGACGAACTCTTCGAGGTTATCGGTGTCTCCGTGAAGGTGAACGATGCCGAGCCGGTGTGGTATGCAGGGCCGCACAAGGGGATCAAGACGTTCCTCTCTCAGTTCGACTGGGGTAACGCCGTAGCTGTGGCGCACAACGCCATGTTCGACATGGCGATCCTGAACTGGCACTTCGACATCCGCCCCAAGCGGATCGCTGACACCCTCTCGATGCTGCGCGCCATCGACGGGCCCGACGCAGGTAACAGCCTAGCCAAGGCTGCCGAGCGCTACGGGCTGGGCGTGAAGGGTGACGAGGTGGTCAACGCGCTGGGTAAGGGCCGACTGGACTTCAGCCCCGAGGAGCTCGCTCGCTACGGCGAGTACTGCAAGAACGACGTCGAGCTGACCTATGACCTGTTCGCAGCGCTGGCACCTCTCATGCCTAAGCTGGAGATGCGCCTCATCGACCTGACCATCCGTATGTTCAGTGAGCCGGTGCTGGAGCTGGACGAGGACGTCCTGACGGAACACCTAACGGCAGTTAGGGCGAAGAAGGATAAGCTGATGTCAGCTATCTCAGCGGACAAGTCCGTGCTCATGTCCAACCCCAAGCTGGCCGAGCTGCTTACGCAGCTAGGTGTCACTCCCCCGAAGAAGGTCAGCCCGACGACAGGCAAGCTGACGTGGGCGTTCGGCAAGAACGACGAGAAGTTCAAGGAGCTGCTGGACCATCCGGACCCCCGAGTGCAGGCCGTTGTCGCGGCTAGGATGGGCGTGAAGAGCACGCTGGAGGAGACGCGCACCGAGCGGTTCATCAACATCGCCAAGCGCGGCACCCTGCCGGTTCCGCTACGCTACTACGCAGCCCACACCGGGCGCTGGGGCGGGGACGACAAGGTCAATCTGCAGAACCTGCCGAGAAAATCTCCACTGAAGCGGGCAATCCGCGCACCGCGCGGGTATATGTTCATTGACTGCGACTCTTCGCAAATCGAAGCGCGCACCTTGGCGTGGCTGGCTGGGCAGGACGACCTCGTCGAAGCCTTCGACCGGGGCGAGGACGTGTACAAGATCATGGCTTCCCGCATCTACGACAAGCCGATTGAGGAGATCACGGAGCAAGAGAGGTTTGTAGGGAAAACAACCATTCTGGGTTGCTTCGGTCCTGACACCAAGGTGTTGACCAACAACGGGTGGAAGCGTATCATCGAGGTCCAAGCTACGGATACGTTATGGGATGGTGAAGAATGGGTGAGTCACGAGGGTGTAATCCCACAGGGAGAGAAGGAGGTTCTTACGGCGCAGGGACTAACCGCTACACTGGACCACGAAATCCTGACGGAACGTGGGTGGCAGGAGTGGTCCGAGGTGGCTACAAACCCTTCCCTTTTCCAGTCGGCTATCGACAGGGCGAACTGGAAGTCGTGCGGTGGGAGCAGCATCACAAACCAACTGGGCGATCTGCTGGGTGGCACCCCGTGGTCCGCTGCACCTGCGGGTGGGAAGGCCGTGTGGACCGCTATAACTTCAAGGCGGGACGCACTACTCGATGCAACAAGTGCGCTAAAGGCGCGGCATCAGCAACCCGCAAGAAGTATTGGGGGTACGAAGATATCGTACCTGATCTCGAACATCGCCAACGCCTTCTCAATCGTATCGCAAGCTGTATCGGGCGCTGCCACAACCCTAAGGCTAAGACTTACCCCGACTACGGAGGTAGGGGTATATTCGTCCATGAACCGTGGCGCGCAGACCGGGGGGCATTTCTACGCTACCTCGTATCGCTCGATGGGTGGGAAGACCCTAGCAGGGACCTCGACCGGATGGACAATAGTCGGGGATATGAGCCGGGTAATCTCCGCTTCGCTACGCGCAGTGAAAACGCGCGTAATAAACGTACCGCCCGCACAATGCAGGCAGAAATTAATGACTTACGATATCGCTTACGCCGGGCCGAGGAACAGATACACAGTTGCGACCAATGCTGGTCCGATTATCGTTCATAACTGCGGCTATGGGATGGGCGGGACCAAGTTCCAAGCGCAGCTCAAGACGTTCGGTGTGGAGCTGAGCATTGAGGAGTGTGACTACATCATTAGCGTGTACCGCCAGACCTACCCCAAGATACCGCAGCTGTGGGAGCAGGCGGGTGCTGTGCTTGAAGCGCTCATGACGCAGCGTGTCGCGCCGCTGGGGCGCAAGGGCGTCCTGCAAGTGGACCTGATCGGCATCAAGCTGCCTAATGACATGTACATCCGCTACCCCAACCTGCGGAAGCTGAAGAACGCCAAGGGCAAGATCGAGGTTGTCTACGACACTAAGCGTGGTCGTACGACCATCGACAACCGCATCTACGGTGGCAAGGTGGTTGAGAACGTCTGCCAAGCCTTGGCCCGCATCGTGATCGGTGAGCAGATGCTGATGGTCGCGCGGCGGTACAGAGTAGCAATGACTGTACACGATAGCATAGGTGTGCTAGCTCCAACTGAGCAAGGTGAAGAAGCCCAGAAGTTTGTCGAGCAGTGTATGCGTATCCGCCCTAAATGGGCGCACGCCCTACCATTAAGCTGTGAGAGCCATATGGGCGCTTCGTATGGAGGCTAGCTATGGCGTGGATAAGGGACGACTTAACCGGGCGTAAGTTCGGTAAGCTCACAGTAACTCGTAAGTACGAGGGGCGAGGCAGTCGGTGGGTGTGCGTATGTGAATGCGGGGCGGAGAAAGTACTACGGGCCTGCCGCCTTTTGCGGGGGAACGATAAGTCCTGTGGGTGTCTGAAACGTATAGTGCTCGGGGACGCTACACGTAAACATGGGAAGGCTAACAGTAGAGTCACCGGGTATGCCAGTAGAACCTACGGTATATGGCAAGCCATGCGGGCGCGCTGCACGAACCCTAATAATAACCGTTGGGCTTCCTATGGAGGTCGTGGGATCAAAGTTGACCCTGCTTGGAATGATTTTGAACAGTTCGTGCGGGACATGGGTGAGGTACCAGAAAACCTTACCTTAGATCGCATTAACCCTGACGGTGACTACACCAAAGAGAACTGCCGCTGGGCTACGTGGCTAGAGCAGGCGCACAACAAACGGAGGAAAGAAGGAGCGAGCTATGGAGGATAAGAAAGTACACCCCGTGGTCGAGCTACTGCTCGCCCGCATGAAGAGCCACCCGGAGGAGTTCCAAGCGGGTATGAACCGCTGGGACTTCGTGCTCCACAAGGTGCAGGACAACGGCTCGATTGCTGACATCGAAGCTGTCAACGAAGGACTGCGTCCTATCCGCCTAGCCGAAGCGCACGAGTGGATGATGGACGAGCTGCTCAACGGCGACGACCGTAGGCGGCAGGAGCAGGAAGAGTACGAGCGCACCACACGAACGGCGCTGGGAGCAGGAAGCATGGGTGCATCTCTGAGGAACGCAATCAGCCCTGCCGTGCAACGGGTCTACGATCAGATGCAGCAGCTGGGTCATCCGGGCCAGTTCATCACCGACTACGACTACGCCTCGCAGACTATGCGTATCAAGGACACACATACGAAGCAGGTCACTTCCATACCGGCAAACAGTGGCATGGTCGCCACCATCAAGAAGGCACTAGGGATATGAGCGAGTATCAATTCACGCAGGACTGGTTCGGTTGGGCTCCGCCCGTGTGGGAGAAGCTGGTCCCCCTGCTACCCGAAGGTGATACCTACGGCATAGCTGACTACGGGCAGCGGACCTTCCTTGAGATCGGCTCCTTTGAGGGGCGCAGCACCGTCTGGATCATCGAAAACATGATGCGTCCCGGCGACTGGATTGACTGCGTAGATACGTGGGCTGGTGGCGAGGAGCACACCAACGGCGAGATGGCTGGGGCCGAAGCGCGGTTCATCCACAATATCGGCGTAGCGCTGGGCGGTGCGGAGGTGAGGTACCCCGAGGAGTTCAGCTCGTCGCGGCACGTCCGCTATACGTCACCTGCCCCCACTGAAGGCCAGCGCAAGAAGGTCTACAAATACAAAGCCACTTCCACGGCGATGCTGGGGCAAAAAATCCACTTCCAAATGGACTGCTTCAGTCCCGAACACGTACCGCTGTATGGCTTTATCTATATCGACGGCAGCCACATCGCCCGCGACGTGCTGACCGACGCCTGCATGGCTTGGCCGTTGCTACAGAAGGGTGGCATCATGGTGTTTGACGACTACCTGTGGGGAGAGCCACGGGACATCCTGCACCGGCCCAAGCCTGCAATTGACGCCTTCACGAACCTGTTCGCTGAAGAACTGAACATTATACACGTAGGTTACCAACTCGTTATTCAGAAGAAGTAAGGAGCAGACCAATGCAAGCAGTACAGAGCAACGACACTCAGGCCGAAGTCCTTGAGATTATCCGGGAGATGCCCGGTGTAACTTCTACGGAGATAATCTCGCTTATGCCCCATAGATCGAAGGCAGCAATTACTTCGATGGTCTTCTGGCTGAAGAACAAGGGTATAATCGAAGCAAGCGGGAAGAAGGCTTTCACTGCCAAGAACGGCGATACCAAGCACGCGCCTACCTACACGCTTAGCTCCAACCCTACGCCCAACATCGTCAAAATGAAGCGCAAGGCACCGACCGAGGCGGCACTGCACATGCAGATCAAGCAGCTGGTGAACACCATCACCGAGCTCGAAGCGTGGAAGCGTGACGCTATCTCCCGTTACCCGGACCTCGCGGTTGACCCGACCGTGCTCAAGGCGCGCAAGCTCGTGGCCGAAGAAGTCCGTGCGGGTGGCGACCACACGCTGGCCGATCAGATCGCCCGTGGCCTCAAGGATGAGACCCTTATGATGCGCGTCACCATCAAGGCGCTGGAGGAAGGCAATGACTGACGAAATCAAAGTGACGCCCGCGCCGAAGCGCCCGAGCCTGATGATCGCCACCCCCATGTACGGTGGTATGTGCACTGGGCTCTATGTGCAGGGACTGCTGTTCACCACGCAGAAGATGCGTGAAGTCGGCGTCAACGTGGCATGGTGCCAGATCATGAACGAGAGCCTGATTACGCGAGCACGCAACGAGCTTGTGCGTGTCTTCCTAGAGAGCGACCACGACTACCTGATGTTCATCGACGCCGACATCGGCTTCGACGGGGAAGCTATCCTCCAGCTCATGGCTGCGGATAAGGACGTAGCCTGCGGCATCTACCCCAAGAAGGAAGTCAACTGGGACAGCGTGAAGCGCGCTGCACTCGCAGGCAAGCAGGACCTTGAGGATCACGGCGGGGCATTCGTGTTCAACATGATCGGGGGTGACGCCGAGACTGACGGGCAGGGGTTCTTCGAGGTGCGCCACGGGGGTACCGGCTTCATGCTTATCAAGCGTGGGGTGTTCGAGTTTCTCGCCCCCTACGTGCCTACCTACCGGACCAACTCGTTCTTCAACCCCGAGACCGGTGAGTACGACAAGCCGCTGACCTACGAGTTCTTCGCTACGAGCATAGACGCATCCGGAGCACTGCTCTCAGAGGACTACCACTTCTGCGAACTGGTGCGCCAACACGGCGGCAGCATCTGGGCCAACCCATTCATCAAGCTGGATCACGTAGGCACCTACGTCTTCCACGGCGACATCCTCAAGAGCGGAGGGAACCTGAAGTGAAAGTCACTAAGAAAAAGAACGGCTACACCATCCGGCTGAGCGACAGCGAGATGGAGCTACTACAGGCCATGGTGGAGCGGGCAGAGAGCGTACCGGGCAGGTTATGGGATATGCTCAACTCTGGGGAGCGGCGGTCCTATAGTCGTCGCTGTGGTCCCATGGGGCAGGGGCTCCCTCTGCTGCGTGTCGATACGGATCGGAGAGGAGAAGAAGAATGATGCCGAGGTGCAAGCATGGCTACGGGGGTAACGAGTACTGCCCCTCGTGTGACCCAAAGAGAGCCAACGATGTGCAGGAGGGCGGCGACCACTACAAGAAGATGGCTGTGCAGCCATGGGACGTGTACGATACGTGGCCCGAAGAGCAGCGGATCGGAGCCTACCGGGCCAACTGCATCAAGTACGCCATGCGGCTGGACGCGAAGGATACGCGCGTACTCAACGCCAAGAAGCTAGCGCACTACGCGCAGAAGCTCGTGGAAGTCGTGGAAGCTCTGGAGAAGGAGAGGTAACATGGAGACGCAGACATTCATCCTGCTGGTGCTAGTGTATACGTCCGTATTCGCCTTCGGATACGCCCTCGGTAAGTGGCGCGGCTACCTTGACGCACTGCCCAAGAGGGACGAAAAGGGGCGGTTCATAAAAGAGGATTGACCATGACCGCGTGGAGCTACTCGTCTATCAAGACCTTCGAGCAATGCCCGAAGAAATATTTCCATCTGCGAGTAGCCAAGGACGTCAAGGACGAGCCGGGTGAGGCGGCGGACTACGGTACCGCCGTCCACCTAGCGGCTGAGGAGTTCATCCGCGACGGCAAGCCCATCCCTGAGAAGTTTGCCTACATCCGTCCTGTGGTGGAGCGCCTCGCCGCACTGCCCGGTGACAAGCTGGCAGAGCTCAAGCTGGGCATCCGCAAGGACTACTCACCCTGCGGCTTCTTCGACAAGGACGTCTGGTGGCGGGGCATCGCTGACCTGCTCGTGATCGACGGTCACCGCGCATGGTGCGTGGACTACAAGACGGGGAAGTCAGCGCGCTACGCTGATACCAAGCAGCTGGACCTGCTGGCCGGTGCTGTGTTCTCGCACTTCCCTGAAGTCACGAAGATCAAGTCGTCACTCATCTACGTCGTTAGCGGAGAGCTCATCCCCAAGACGCACGTCATTACGGAACGCAGCCAGTACCTGTCGGTGTTTGACCAGCAGATCGACCAGCTCGACGCCGCTATGGAAAATGGTGTATGGAACCCGAAGTCTGGCCCGCTGTGCGGGTGGTGCCCGGTCACCTCGTGCGACCACTGGCGACCTAGGAGGAAGTGATGGCTCGCAACTACCGCGCCGAGTACGACAAGTACCAAGGGACCGAGCAGCAGAAGAAGAACCGCGCCGCGCGCAACGCTGCGCGTGCCAAGATGATGAAGGCGGGCAAGGTCAAGAAGGGCGACGGCAAGGACGTAGCCCACGTCAAGGCTTTCGATAAGGGTGGCAGCAACGGCGATGGCCTGCGTGTCGAGCCCAAGTCCAAGAACCGGTCGTTCGACCGTGACAGCAAGCGCAACCTCATCTCAGAGCTGAGCCCGAGGGAGCGCAAGAAAAAGAAGTAGGAGCAAACGTGCGTATCATAGACAACAAGGCGCTACTGCTAGAGACGCCTGACCCAACCACGGTAACCCAAACCATCAAGAAGAGCGCCGTTATGGAGGTCCATAACGGCAAAGCCAAAGTCGCTGTGCACTGGGGACACAAGGAAGCCGAAGCGCTGGCCAACCTCAGGCTAGACGCGCCTTCCCCCCTGCTACGCGACTACCAGTGGACGGGGAAGCACAAGCCCTTCGACCACCAGAAGACCACGGCGTCCTTCCTGTCGATCCGCAGGCGGGCGTTCTGCTTCAACGAGCAGGGCACGGGCAAGACGGCCAGCGTCATCTGGGCGGCTGACTACCTCATGAAGAAGGGGCTGGTTAAGCGCGTACTGGTGCTGTGCCCGCTGTCGATCATGAAGTCCGCTTGGCAGAAGGACCTGTTCACCTTTGCTATGCACCGGTCGTGTGGCGTGGCGCATGGCTCCGCAGCGCAACGGACGAAGATCGTTAACGGTGGTTATGAGTTCGTCGTCATCAACTTCGACGGGCTGGCTGTGGTCAAGGACGAGGTAGCTGCAGGTGGCTTCGACCTGATCGTGGTGGACGAGGCCAACGCCTACAAGAACGCGCAGACCAACCGCTGGAAGGTGTTGAACCAGATCGTCAAGGCGACGGACCCCCGGCTGTGGATGCTGACCGGTACGCCCGCTGCGCAGTCTCCTGTGGATGCCTATGGCCTCGCTAGGCTGGTCAACCCCGAAGGGTGCCCGCGCTACTACACCGAGTTCCGTGCCACCGTGCTAACCAAGGTTACGCAGTTCAAGTGGGTGCCCAAGCCGACCGCACCTGCGTACGTACACAACATCCTGCAGCCCGCCATCCGCTTCGAGAAGAAAGACTGCCTTGATCTGCCCGAGGTCACGCACATTGAGCGTGAAGCGCCGCTCACCCCGCAGCAGATGAAGTACTACAAGCTGCTCAAGGACGAGATGCTCATGGAGGCAGCGGGCGAGGAGATCAGCGCAGTCAACGCGGCGACGAAGCTCAACAAGCTGCTCCAGATCAGTGGCGGCGCAGTCTACTCTGACGAGGGCGCGGTCGTGGAGTTCGACGTGTCCAACCGGCTTAGCGCTGTGCTGGAGGTCATCGAGGAGGCCAGCCACAAGGTGCTGGTCTTCGTACCGTTCACGCACACCATCGAGCTCCTGCGTACGCGCCTAGAGAAAGAGGGTATCAGCTGCGGTGTCATCAACGGCAAGGTGTCAGTCAACAAGCGCAGCGCGCTGGTCGAAGAGTTCCAGACCCGCAAAGACCCCCACGTGCTTATCATCCAGCCACAGGCTGCATCGCACGGGCTGACCCTGACCGAGGCCGACACCATCATCTGGTACGCACCGGTCACGTCGGTAGAGACGTACCTGCAGGCCAACGCCCGCATCAACCGTCCGGGGCAGAAGAACGCCATGACCATCGTGCACATCAAGGGCTCGCCGGTCGAGGAGCGTCTGTATAAGATGCTACAGGATAACATCAGCCATCACGAGAAGTTGATCGACCTGTACCGCGAGGTCATCGCTTGACATTGTCAAAAGTTAGCGGTAAGTAGAACGTCCCAAGAAGAGGAGCAACCTATGGACATAGACGCATTGACTGCGGATAAGCTCGTGGGTGTCTACCGGAAAATCCGGGCAGTCATCGACGAGAAGGAAGCAGAGCACAAGGAGACCATCACGGCGCTCAAGGAGCAGCTGGATGCTATAAGCTCCAAGCTGCTGGAAATCTGTAACGAGCAGAACCTTGATAGCCTGCGCACCCCGGTGGGGACCGTGACAAGGCGCGTTGTAACCCGGTACTGGACCAGTGACTGGGAGCAGATGTACCAGTTCATCAAGAACCACGATGCGCCCTACCTGCTGGAGCAGCGCATCCACAACGGCAACATGCGGCAGTTCCTTGAGGACAACCCCGACACGCTGCCTGTCGGCCTCAACGCCGACACCAAGTACGCGATCACCGTTCGCAAGCCTACCAACAAGTGAGGAAACTATGAGCAACCTGACCATCTTCAAGAACGCCGGGGCTGTCGCCAAGGCTCCGCTCCGCCAGTCGGCCCTCGGCCAGCAGATCGCTGCGTCCATGGGCGGCTTCAACCGCATCGCCACCAACACCAACGGCACCTTCAAGCGCATCGTCAACGGTGAGCAGGTCGGCAAGCCGATCCGTGGCGAGTTCAACGCCATCATCGTCGCCATGCTGGCCAAGCCCGGTCGTGAATATTACGCTAGCGCATATGACCCTGACGCCAAGGCAACGCTGCCTGACTGCTGGTCTAACCTCGGTGACAAGCCGGAAGCCAAGGCTGGCGACCGTCAAGCTGCTAACTGCGCAAGCTGCCCCCAGAACATCGACGGCTCGGGCACCAACGGCAAGGGCAAGGCGTGCCGCTTCAAGCGCAAGGTCGCCATCATGCTGGAAGGCGATACCTCGGGTGACATCTACCAGTTCAACATCCCCGCCAAGTCGCTGTTCGGCAAGGGCGATGGCAACACGCACCCCTTCGAGAGCTACAGCCGCTTCCTCGTGGCCAACGGCACGGCTCCGGATATGGTCGTAACCACGATTGCCTATAACCTCGACTCCGACACCATGGAGCTCAACTTCACTCCGGTGCGTCCGATCACGGACGAGGAATACGAGCTGGTTATCGCTGCGCAGGAGAACCCCACCACGCAGCGCCTGATCCAGATCACCGCAGGTGAGGCGGATGGTGCCAAGGCCAAGGCTATCACCAAGCCGGTCACTAACACCGCTGTCGTGGACGAAGACGAGGACGAGGTTGAAGAGCCCGTGGTCGCCAAGCCCAAGGCCAAGAAGGAAGAGCCCGCCAAGGCTTCCGTCAAGGACCTCGCCTCGGTGGTCAACGCTTGGGCCGACGACGATGAGGATGAAGACTGATGAGTACCGGGTACAGCCTGCGTATTCGTGACTTGAACGCTAGGGCCGACAAGCGCAAGATTGGCGTTCGCCTTGGGCGGGTGTGCATCAAGCACAACATCCCGGTCTCGGTGGTTGCGAAGCATATGGGTGTTACTCGGGCTACGGTGTACAACTGGTTCTGCGGGGTTTCGGCCCCGCAGACTACCAGCATCGGTGTCCTCGAGACCTATATTGCCAGTCTGGAGTAGTGCCTCCTGTACGCAGGTAGCACAGATATAACGGCATGGGGGTGAGCCTGCTCGCCCTCGACTAGTGGTGACCACGATATGGGCGAGTTCGATCTATTGTCAGCGGTACAGCCAGAGCAAGGCTGGTACGCGGTTGTCGGGATCAAGGGGGAGAGCAAGCAGCAGGAGATCGTTCAGACGCGCGAGGAGTTCGACGACTGGGTGGCGCACTTCGTGCGGACCAAGCGCAACGTCTTCTTTGGTGTAGCTAAATACAAGGACGACACATCCCGCGCCAAGACCAACGTGCAGGCGCTCAAGGCTTTCTGGCTCGACATCGACTGCGGGGAGTCCAAGGACTACCCTACGCAACAAGAGGGCCTCGTTGCCCTCCAACAGTTCTGCAAGACCGTGCGGCTTCCTAAGCCGACCATCATCAACTCAGGGCGCGGGCTGCACGTATACTGGACGCTCGACCGCGAGATTACCCGCGACGAGTGGGAGCCGGTGGCGGCACGCCTCAAGGAGGTCTGCAGGGCGCAAGAGCTCTACGTCGATAACAACTGCTTCGAGGTGGCGCGCATCCTGCGCGTGCCGGGGACGTTCAACTTCAAGGGTTCCGAACCTCTCGAAGTCACGGTCATGAGCGTGGGTAAGACGATAACCTACGACACTATGGTCGAGTTGCTGGGCGTCAAGCAGTCAGCGCTGGTGCCTCGCAGTGAGCGGCGTGTCAGCGCCTTGGGCAAGCTCATCCAGTCCAGTGTGGAGTCCAGCTTCTCCAAGATCATGAGGCGGGGCGACAACGGCTGCGCACAGCTTAACGACTGTTACAAGGAGCGGGCCGACCTGTCGGAGCCTCGCTGGTTCAACGCCCTGTCAGTGGCGAAGTTCTGCAAGGACCGCGACGGTGCGATCCACAAACTATCATGCGATCACCCTGACTACGACGCTGCGCTAACAGAGCAGAAGATCAAGCACATTGTCGGGCCGCACACGTGCGACCAGTTCGAGTCGAACAACCCCGGCGGCTGCGCAGGGTGCCCACACAAGGGTAAGATCAAGTCTCCCATCCTGCTGGGCCGCGAGGTCATCGAGGCTGCTGAAGACGACGTCATTGTGGAAGAAGGCGAGGACGGCGAAGAGCCCGTTGTCTACGCACCACCCAAGTACCCCTTCCCCTACGTGCGCGGCAAGAACGGTGGCATCTGGCGCAAGGGTGAGGGCGATGAAGCCGTAGACATCCTAGTCTACCCTTACGACGTCTACGCAGTGAAGCGGATGCGTGACCCGAACGAGGGCATGGGCGTCCTTATCCGTCTTCATACCAAGCACGATGGCGTCGAAGAGTTCGTCATCGCCAACAACAAAGTCATGGAGCCGTCAGAGGTCCGCAAGGAGTTGGCCTTCCACGGTGTCATGTGCCCCAAGAAGAACTTCGACCTTATCGTAGACTGTATCATCCGCGCAGCCATGGAGCTGCAGGACAACAAAAAGGCAGAGACCATGCGTACACAATTCGGCTGGGCCGACAACGACAGCAAGTTCATCCTCGGTGACCGTGAGATTGCAGTGGAGGGGACGTTCCACAGTCCACCGTCTTCTGTTACGCGCGTAGTCAGCGACCATATGACGCCCTCGGGCAGCTTCGAGAAGTGGAAAGAAGTCTTCAACCTCTACGGACGTCCGGGCCTTGAGGCCCACGCATTCGCTGCGGCGACTGCCTTCGGTGCACCGCTGCTCAAGTTCTCAGGTCAGCGCGGGGCGATCATCAACATCATCCACCCCAACTCGGGCACCGGCAAGACCACCATCCTGCACATGGCGAACAGCGTGTGGGGCGACCCGGTCAAGCTCTGCGCCAAGAAGGACGACACGTTCAACTCCAAGGTCTTCAAGCTCGGCGTCTTCTGCAACCTGCCGATCTGCTTCGACGAGATGACCAACACGGAGCCCAAGCAGCTCAGCGAGCTTGCCTACCTCATTACGCAGGGTACCGGCAAAGACCGCATGAAGGCGTCGGCAAACGAACTGCGCTACAACAACACGACGTGGCAGACCATCGCACTGTGCTCGTCCAACAACTCCTTCTACGAGAAGCTGGAGGTCCTCAAGGACAGTCCGCAGGGTGAGATCATGCGCATCGTCGAGTTCTACCTCGACTACTCCGACGCCATCGACATGGAGAGCGGCAAGCACATGTTCGACCACCAGCTGCTGGAGAACTACGGCCATGCGGGTGAGGCCTACGCACGCTTCCTCCTGACGGAGTACGACGAGGTCAAGAAGCTCTACGCGACTATCCAGCAGCGCCTCGACAACAAGCTCAAGCTCACGCAGCGGGAGCGCTTCTGGTCTGCGACTGTCGCGGCCAACATCACGGGTATCTACATCGCCGTGCGCCTCGGCCTGTGCGACTGGGACATCGCCCGCATCTTCAAGTGGGCCTGCAACATGATCCGCAGCCTGCGCAACACCACGAAGCCCCCGGTGGACGGTGACAAGCAGACGCTGGGTGAGTTCATCGTGAGCCACATCGACAACATCCTGATCGTCAACGACGGCACTGATCGCCGCAGCAAGATGCAGGAGGTACCGATCCGTGAGCCTAAGCGCGACCTTATCGTACGTTACGAGCCTGACACCGCACGGGTCTACATCCGTGCCAATGCCTTCCGCAACTTCTGCACGCAGCGCAGCATCAGCTACCGCGAGACCATCAAGAAGATGAAGGAGTCGGGTGTGTTCGTGGAGTCCATCGTCAAGCGCATGTCGAAGGGCATGGAGATCAACACGCCGGGCGTGCAGGCACTGGTGTTCAACGCCAACCACCCGGACTTCATCTCGCTTTCGGAACTGGCAGAACCGGCTGAGGCATGAGGGTAGCAGGGGTTGACTACGAGATTAACTGGCGTGCCTTCACCAAGGGCAGGTCGCTGTTCTTCCCGTGTCTCGACCCCAAGCAGGCGTGGCGCGAGCTCCGCCCCACCCTGCGCCGCCTACGCCTAAATGTAGTGCACAAGAGTGTAGTGGACCCCATAACTGGTATTAGGGGTTTACGCATCTGGCGCATCTAGCTATATCAGAGGCGAGAGTTTGCTCCTCTCGTGGTTATCCTTACCCCCGCTAGCTCACGCTGGCGGGGGTTTTTTCATTGCACGAACCGCTCTTGGGCCGCGATATCCTTGCCCATCGTCTTCTTATCGAACTGGACGCCCTCGACCGTCCTCGCACGGATACCCGCACGACGTTCCAGCGACTCGGCCATTGTCTTCTCGGTGATGAGGAACTCAGGGTCCGGATAGGTGCGGTTGAACGGCACCACTTCCTCTTCGATAAAGGCATCGACATCGGCTCGTGTCTTGATATCGCCTTCGTTCCAAGCCCGTTCAAACCGGTCGAGGACACCCTTACGCTCCGTCTTAATCGCCGTCTCGTTCTTGGCTCGGGTGATGTAGTACTGCTGAATGCGTGCCAGCTTCGGTGCACGGAAGCCTAGCGCATCGCGGATGTTATCCGCCGCAGAGATGTCCTCCTTCGGGATGAGCGTGTCACCACGCCGGTTCTTTACACCCTGCGTTTCATTCACAGCGGCGTTCACCCATGTGCGGAAGAAGGCAGGGAGCGTCTTCTTAAGGCCGTCCTCGATGTTGCCTTCCTTGAAGAAGCTCTCGTAACCCCGCAGCATCTGCGTTACCATGCTAGCACCCGCAATGTTGGCTATTGCCGTAGACACCATCGTGTCTTCAAGGCTGTCACCAACCACTGCATCCCGGAACCACATGTTCTTGAGGTCGAGGCTCGTGGAGCTGGCTAGCTCTGTATTCAGCGCCGTGCTGATAGGGCCGCTAACGAGCACGTCCGCCAGCGAAGCATCCCCGACTTTGATCTCTCCGAACGTGTCGTTCATCCACGAGCGGAAGGCGATGTCCGGGTCATAGGCAGTGCGCGCGTCCCCACCCATCAGTGCGCGGACGTCTTCGTCGTCCTCTTCATCCGGTCCGAACGCAGCCATAAGGGCGTAGGTCATGGCGGAGTACAGCGGCATACCCATGAGGCCACCGAACATACCCGCCATCATGAGAACGCCCGACAGCTCCTTAAGCGCGCCCGCACGCTCTCCACCTGCGTTGGTGACGATATCCCGCATGGTGCCCACGAGGAACCGCGTCTGCGTGATGGGGTGCATCTTGAACAGGAACAGAGCACGTGTGAGGTTGCCCTTCACAAGGCTCGGGCGTTCCCAGCTCGTGTAGTCACCGAGCGTGTTGCGCACCATGTCCATAGCCTGACGGAAAGCGTAGTTCCGCGCCTCCTCGTCCGACGCCCCCTTGTTCTCCTTGCGATACTTCTCCAGCGCCAGCTCAAACGTCATGTAGTAGGATGCCTGACGGCTGATATTCTCCATGCCGTTGAACATGAAGCTCATGGTCTTGGCGACGTTGCCCGCTGCATCCTCAACCGCGCGACGAGTACCAGTCGCAGTCTTACCCGGAGTAGCGCGCTCGTTCTGTACGAGCGTATCGTGCAGGGTCTCAAGGATGCCCCGCTCCATACCCATCTTCTTGGCCCACTGCAGGTCAGGGCTGTTCTTGACGAACTGCGAGCCGTTGACGTTGGGCATCAGGGCGTCGAGCCTATCACCGTAACGCGTGTTGTTGCGTTCAACCTTCACGCGACCAAGGCTGTTCCACATCTTCATATACTTGATCCACATGGCAGTGCCCTTGGCATAGCCATAGTCGCGCCACAGGCGCGGCACGACACGGATGGGGATCGAGGTAAGCTGCAGCAGAGCAGTCTTGGCCGAGGTCAGGTAGTAGTAATAGGAGCCACGGTTCAGCAGGTTGATTGCCGCGTTTTGAGGTTCGGGGTTAATCTCCTGCTCTGCGCGAGTCTCAAACTCACTGACGAAGGCGTTCCACTTAGCCTTCTCTGTGGTGGGGCGTTCTGGGTCGTTGATGATCTCACGCGCTTCGTCTACCGCCGCCCTGATCTGGCCAGCGTAAGCCAGCTTGCTAAGCTGGTTCGCATAGGTCGTAGCCTGCTCACGGAAGTGTAGGAACGTATCCGGCGAGAAGCCAACCACCTCTTCAGCGTGCATCAGGCGGCGGCGCACTGAGCGTTCCGGCGTGGTCATGAGCCACGTCTGGTAGATGGAGTCTGTCAGCTCCTTGAGGTTGACGTTCTGCGTGCGGTCGTACTTCTCCCGAGCCTTACCGACGATGTCGAACACGCGCTGCATCAGGGCGTCTTCTGTGCGCAGGTGTTCTTGTAGCTCGTCCACGTTAAGCCCGGTAACGATGGCACCGTTGTTCTTTTCCGGGTCCACCCCAAGCCTTGCGGCCACCTGCTTCTGCGCTTCGCGCATTTCCCGCTCAGTCCGGAACGTGTAGAACTCACGCTCGCGGGCACCTGCCTTATCTGCAGTTACGCGCAGCCAGTACTGGCCTTCACGCATGAACGGAACGTAGTCCTTCTGGAACAGGTCAGCGTCAATGTTCCAGAACAGGTCACCCTGCTTCTTGCGTTCTTCAGGCTCAATGATTTCACGCATGAGCTTAGCCCGCATGTCCTTCATGCGGATGGCTTCTTCCTCGTCAGCAATCTGGTCGATACGCGCATCGAGCAGAGCTAGCTCTGCTTCGAACATATCCTTGTAGAAGGACCGCATCTCCTTGTAGACTGCGTGGCCACCCTTCTGCTTGCCTAGGGTCTCCCAAGCCTGCGCCGTGTCACGGACGCGGCGAGTCATCTCAGACAGCTGTTCGACCTGATCCTTGGTGTCCTTGCGGTCTACAGCCAGCTTCTCAAGCGCACGCAGCTTCACGATGAGCGGTGCGGCCATAGTGTACTTGTCACCCTTGACCTGCACTGAGTCCTTATTCTGTACGACGATATCCTTGATGTCGTCGATGAGCTTGCGGGTCTCCGCCACATTGTTCGAGTTCTTGAGCAGGCGGCGTTCAATCTCGACGATGACCGCGTTCTTCTTGAGTGCCTCTGCCATGGAGGCAAACTCGTCAGGTGCGACCTCGTTAATACGCGCCATGGCTTGCACCGTGGCCAGAGCCTCAGTGCCGTGCTCGTCAGCAAAGTCCTGTATCTGCCTAGCCAGATCGTCGCTAGCCGCGAGGATACGCTGCTTGAGCGCGTTCATCTTCTGCACGCGCTCGTCGATCTCCGACATCTTCTCGTGAAGCATCGGGAAGTTCGGCTTGACCCAACCAAGAACACCCGACGAAGGCATGACCTTGAGGATGGCCTTCTGCTTGGCGGGGGAGAACAGGTTCCAGTTGCTCCAGAGCGCGCCAGCCCAGCTCTTGGACTTATGCCCAGCGGACATCTCCTCTAGGCCGTCTACCATGCTCTGCGTGCTGAACGACTTCTGCACCTTGCGAGCACCCTCGCTAAGCCGCTTGTCAGCGTCATCGAGCTTCTTGGCGTCAGCCTTGGAGGTGTCGGTCTTCTTACGGGAAAACTTGGGTCGCGCTTCCGCGCCCATATACCGCATACCCTTGACGAGCTGGCTCTCTTGCGGACCGTTGACCGTGCGTTCGTGCGCTGCAGCGAGGATAGCGTCGATGTCTGCATCCGACAGGGCAAGGTTAATGCCTAGGCGGCGGGCGAAGTTACGTACGATAGCAGCGAGGCGGTTAAAGATCGACGGCTCAATACGCCCTGCTTCCGAACGCTCAGCAAGGACTTCTTCTACCGCGCGGGCCAGCGGGTCTACGTCGTCCTTGTAGGCGTCAGGGTTAGCCTTCATCCACGCGTCAGTCTCGGCACGGAGCTTGGCATTACCCTTATAGAGCGCGTTTAGAACGCTATCCAGCTTCTCGCGGAAGAGCTTCTCAAGTCCAACGTGACCGAGACCCTCATGGAACAGGACCGCCTTGGCACGCGCTTCGCCGTCAAGATTATCTGCGATGAGGTAGATCGTCCCGTCAGGGGCAACCAGACCTTCAGCATCCGTAGCACCGTCACGCTGGATCGCGCGCCGCACCTTGGCATCAGGGATATCGCTGATCGACTGCACGACCACGACGGGGTTAGTGCTCTTCCACTGCGCAGTGATCTTATCGACCACGCGCTGCACGATGGACGCCTCAATGCCACCCTTACTTGGAGCCTTACGGTACTTCTGCACCCTCTGCTGTGCGAGGTCGATCTTGGCCTCGCGCTCTTCCCTCTTAGCCGCGATTACGCGCTCTTTTTCTGCGGACAGGTCACGCTGCAGGGGGAAGATATCCCTGTCTTCCATCTCACCCAGTCGAGCCTGTACTTCAGCACTGCCGCGCTCTGCTTCTGCTTCCTGTACCCGAATGCGGGCACCCAGCTTCTCGTCTTGGCGCATCTCAGCCATAGACTTCATCTTGGCACGAGCAGGGTTCAGCAGGGCGTTCTTTACGGAGCTAGCCAGTGCTTGGTTGGCAGTGACCAGTGCTTCTTCCGCCGCAGCCTTATCTGCGGCTGGGGCGTTGTTGTAGCGCTCCATAGCCTTGCGCGCGGCTACCTCGTTGCGCGCGATGGCGTCGTTTGGCTTCTCTTTGCCGTTGACGATCTTGTACGCATCGGGGCGCTCAAGGCGGCGCAGGAGCTCTGCGCGCTGGCTGTCGTCAATCTGCCCGGCCTTACGTGCAGTATCTACCTCGGCAACGAACTCTTGGATCATGCGGGTAGCGACTGTCGGCTCCGAAAGCTCTTCGGGGCCCAGCTTTTCTACCTCACCGACAGCAAGTGACTCCTGAGACTCGACGCTATAAGGTAGCAGGTCGCCTACGCTCTCTTCGAAGTCGTCGAGGTTATCCTCGGTTACGAACACCTCTCCGTTGGGGCCAAGGACGCGGTACGGGTTACGCGAGCCTTCACGGTAGTCTACGGTGTATGCCCGGTTGCTGGGGTGTGCGGTGTAGATAGCCTGCTGGAGCTCACCCAGCTTGGTCTTCTTAGCCTCCTCGGCACGCTGCTGCATCGCAGCAACGCGCCCCATCCCAGCCTCCATCTCCTCAGCGAAGCGCTGCTCACGCGCAGCTTTCTCTTCTTCCGAGGCAAACCGCAGCGCATTGTATTCGTCGCGCTTGAGGGCTTCGCCCGGTGCCACCTGTACGGGAGCCCCGGCGAACATGTCAGGAGTCGCGGTGTCCTTCGGGCGTCGGCCACGGGAGTACCTAGCCTGCGTACCTTCTGCGATATCGTACAGGTCGTCGATTGTCAGACCGGTCGCCGCTTCGACTTCGCTCTGGAGCTCCGGTGCCTGCTCAATCCGCGTGATAAGTGACTGCGCAGCCTCCGGCGTAAGGCCGACCCGCTGGCGCTCGGCAATATCGTCAGGTTTGGGAGCAGCCGTAGGCGTAACTACGGCTTCCGGCGACGGTTGAGTATCCCGTAGCCCTGCCACCGCATCCTTGTTGACGACGGCGTATTCAGTCCGACCACGCACATCGGTGCCGACCACAACATCAACCCCGCGAGCGCGGTACTCTTCGATCTGCTTGGGGGTAAGACGGGTAATATCGCCGTCTTTCCGCTCGACTACGGCGTCAGGACGAAGTTCAACTTCGTATACGGTGTTCCCCTCCCCTGCCATCTCGGCATAGCCTTGGGCTTCTTCGGGATTAGCAGTAGCGTAGAAACCCCCATATACGCGGCCTTTCTTACCCTGCTTGGTAGCACCGGGTTCCCGAACTATTTCGACGTCTTCTGCGGAAAGACCTCTACGACCGCCATGGTACAGAGGAGGAACAGTGCGCGGCGCAATGGGGCCGGTAGGTGCGACAGGGGGAGCACCAGCCTCTGCGGCGTAGGCACGCTCCATGGCGGCTTGCTCTTCGGCGTCCACCGGAGGCGGTGCACCGATGTCGGGCTCAGGGCTCGGCTCTACACCTGCGGTGCGCGCCTCCATCGCCTCTCGCTGTGCTTCTGCGCGCTCCGTCTTGGCCCGCGCGATGCGTTCCTTGTAGGCAGCAGCGTTCTTGGCAATTACTCTCGCTTCTTCATCGTTAAACCCACGACGCACCGCCCACTCAGCAATGGGTGCGACATCTTCATCAGTAGGATTATCGGGGAGTGCTTCAACCTGCTTGGCGTATTGCTGCTCAGTAGCGCGGACGTTCTCAAGATTGGTCACACGCGCACCGCCGTAACCCCCAAGGAGGATAGAGGCGAGGCCTTCGGCAGCAGCTGCACCGGCCACACCCTGCCACGGATCGACGTCAAAGCCTTCACGCTGAAGGGCTACGTTACGCGCGTACCGTTCCTGCGCTGCCTGCCCGGCTTCCGGGAAGGCTTCCATTGCCACGCCCTTTGCGGTGCCCGCTGCGACACTCTTGCGGGCGATCTCTGTACCCGCTGCCTCAGCAGCTTCTCGCGCAGCGATGCGCTGGGCTACGCGCGCAGACGCGCGACTACCGATAGTCCTTGCAATGGCGGGAGCAAAGCCAGTGGCCGCCGCTGCGCCACCAAGTGCAGCGCCTAGCGCAATCTGGTCTAGGTTCTCGCCGCCGTACTCCTGCGCACGCTCTGCAGCGGCACGCGCCTGCTCTTCGCTGGCACCGGCCTTCTTGGTCTCTTCGTAGACTGCGTCGTAGACTTCGGTCTTGATCGTGCCTGCACCAGCAACGGCACCGAGCCCAAGCATAGATGCGATGGGGATAAGGCTAGTACCACCAGTCTCCGGAGCGAGCGCACCAGCAGCGATGAAGGGTACAGCAGAGCCTGCAACACTGGCAGTCGTCTCAAACGGTGCCTCAATAAAGTTCCGTAGGGCCGCACCGACTTCTGCGCCCACACCACGCTGCTCAGCCATCTGGCTGCGGATAGCCCGCTTCTTTTCTTCCGCACGAGACTCTTCAGAGCGCAGAGACTTAGCGCCGGAAGCCACGTCCTTCAGGAACTCAGTCAGCCCGGTGCCTGCACCCGCAGACGCAGCAATGGCTTCGCCCGTACCAGCCAGCCCCTCAACGAACGTAGCGGGGTAGTCAGCAAGCTGCCCGAGTACACCACCCACCAGCGGAATACCCTCGATGACGCTTTCACCCTGCGGGGGAACACCCGCCTCGGGATGCTGCCTAAGCACGTCAGCAATGACCTGCTCTTTCTTCAGCCCCGCAGGTCCGTTTACCCGATAGACTACGCCGTTCTTACCTGTGATCTGGTAAATGGGCATGGGGCCCCTCTTGCTACATACCGCCGTAGTTCACGTCTACCACACCCGCTGCTGGCGCACCACCCTGCGCAGGGATGCCCGGTATCACACCCGAACTTGCCGAAGGTGCATACTGCTGCTTCAGCTTGAGGACCTCTAGCAGCGCGGCCTTCTCTTCTGGAGTGCCACTCTGCGCGATGCGGAGCATCTGTTCGAAGTCGGTCGGGTTAGCCGTACGCACCTTTGCCAGCGCTATCTGTAGGTCGCGGTTAAGTGCGACTTCCGCTGCGCGAGCCGCGCGGTCACGCTCAGCCTCTTGGCTGGTCGCCTTGCGCCCGAGTGCCGCTTCACGCACGCCAACCTCAGCCGCGCGGATACGCGCCGCAGGGTCAAGGATACCCAGCCGGTCGAGGTAAGCCTGCTGCTCTTCGGTCATGCCAGCCTTCAGCCCTTCGAGCTTGGCTGCACGGATATCCTGCTTGCCTTTCGCCAGTGCGCTGCTGGCCTCGGATAGCGCAGTACCAATCTGCCCGACGAACGGACCCGGACCCGAGAAGGCTTTAGCCGCAGCAGCGAGCGCAGCTGCCTCGTTGGCCTGCTTCATCTTCTTGCGGCGTTCCGGCGTCATCTCCATCGCTTCAAGGTACGCCTGAGTCCGTTCGCCACTACGCGTGCCAGTGTAGTCCCCCAACTGCTGAAGGATATCGGCAAGTGCCGGGGCTTCGGGCACCTCCAGCGGGTCGGTCGTGGTGTAGGCACGTTCGATGCCATACGAACCCGAGTCGTCCTTGCTACCAGCGTAGCGGCGTAGAATATCTTTCCCGTACTGGCGCGTCTTGGGGCCGTGACCCTTCTTGTTCGGCCCTGCAAAGTGGTAAACACCCGCACGACTCACGTCACCACCCGCATAAGCGAGGATGTCTTTCATCTGCTCATCCATGAGCCGCTCTTGGTATTCGATACCCTTTTTGGAGCGCCCTCCCTTACCCGCGAGGAGGTCAGGTCGGTAATCAAGCCCGGCACGGCGAGCAAGAGCCTGTGCGGTATCAGGCATGAACTGGTAGGCACCCATGGCACCGCTACCTTCGCGGTTCGTGATGCCGTAGTCACCACCGCTTTCCTGCATAAGGAGCGCGCGGCGTAGCCGCTCGGCATCAATCCCTCCGCCATCGGCAAACGCCACCAGACCGCCACCTGCATAACCACCGTTATCAGGCTCGTCGAACATGGTCTCGGGGACGGGGATACCCACAAGGCCGCCATCGGCCATACCCATCGGAGCGCCTTCCGGCGCGGGCATCGGGGGAGTCATCGGTGCCATGGGCGGCGCAGCCTGCGGTGTAGCTCCAAGTCCGCCAGCGGGAGGAGTGGGAACCGGCGGAGCGGGCGGCGCACCGCCCATGACCTGCTGAGCGACTGTGGGTGGGTTAGCACCCTCCTGCATCTGAGCACCGCGCATCTGGTCGATGAACATGCCTGCAAGGACGCCAGCCGTAGGGTCTATAATGCCCAACTGCATAGCCTGCGCAATGCGCTGCTTGTTACCGCCATATTCCTTGGCGATGTTTTCCGGGGACTGGATGCTGAACGGCTTGGCCACTTAAACCCCCTTAGATAGCACCGGCCATACGGGCCATGCTTAGCCCGCCTAGCCCTGCCTGCATGATCTGAGACCCAAGAGACTGGCTCGGAGTCCGCGTAGTCTGCGTAGTATCCGCCTGAACGGGTACGCCCTGAAGCAGGCTGCTGTAGCGCTGCAGCTGCGTGAATGGATAGTCCTGCTGGCGCAGGAAGTCCTGATACTGCATGTCGAGGTAGCGCTGCTGGAGCTCCTGCTCCTGCGCCGCCGTAGCCTGCTGCTGGTTGAGGCGCGACATGTCCAGCTGCCCCTGCATCTGGCCAAGGTTGCCGAGCGTCTGAGCCATCTGCCCCGCCTGAGCAAGGCCAGCCAGACCTTGGGTTGCACCAAACTGACGCGACTGTTCCCCGAGGCGCTGCGCTTCGAGGCCCATCTGCTGGTTAGCGAGGAGTGCACGGAGGCCCGTTTCTGTCCCGAGCTGCTGCGTCTGGAGCGCGGACTGCAGGTTCTGCTGGCCAACAGTGAGGTCAGCCTGCTGGTTAGCCAGCGCGGCGCGCAGCGCTTGTTCGGCGTTGAGCCCCTGCGTCTGAAGCTGAGCGGCGAGGTTCTGGACGTTAGCCTGCGAAGCGGCGTCGAGGTTAGCCAGCGCAGTCTGGAGGCCAGTCTGCGTACCAAGCTGCTGGACACCAAGCTGAGCCCGTAGGTTCTCCTGCCCTGCCGTCATACCCGCTGCGCGGTCACGCTCAAACTGAGCCTGCGCGTTCTCGTACGCCGACTGCATACCGCGCCCGTAAATATCTCCGAGCTGCTGGCCGAGGTTACGTTCGCGCTCCATAGAAGCGAGCAGCTGACGGCTACCACCGTAGGTGCCTTGACGGGCCGCACCGAGGTCTTCTGCGAGCTGGCCGCGCTTCGCGCTGGTGATAGCCTCCCGCATCTGCGGTTCCAGCGCCTGCTGGACGAACGGCGACATGTACTGCGCAGCCTGCACGCCACCAAAGCGCTCAGGAGCTGCCATCTGGAAGTAGTCTAGGTTGGGGGCGTAGCCACTCTGCGCAGCCTGCATACCCGGAGCGTTGTACTGCTGCCCCTGCACTTCGCGCGGTGCGTCCATGCGGAACTGCTGGAGATTGGGCTGACCAATCATCTGCGCATTGAACTGGGTAGGATCGTACCGGGAAGCGGCGAGCGACCCAAGACCCGCAGCGGTACCAAGGCCGGTAGCTGTGCCGAACTGCCCCGGCGTCTGCTGGTTGAGGATGCTCTGCTGCGCCTGCTGTTGCTGAGGCGTGAACCCGGCAATCCGCTCGCCACCGTAGGGCGTGTAGGGCTGCGCAGTAAGCGCCTGCGCCTGCCCCATCATGGAGGTGTAGTACGGCTCCGCGTACTTGGGCAGGTTCGACGTCGAAGTCTCGACGTACTGAGTTGAAGTCTTTGGAGCTTTGCCGCCAGCCATGGTTCGTCCTTACCTCTCGTTGAGCGCCAGCTCGAAGTTGCGCAGCTTCGGCTCGTACCCATCACGCTCGAATATCTTCTTCCACCCGTCTCGTCCGGAGGCTTCGATACCGTCGCAGTCGTTGTCCTTAGCCCAGTCTCTCAGGACAGATAGCATCTTATCCTTCCACTGGAAACCATCGACACCACCACAGAACTCAAGGAAGAGGTAACGCTTGCGCGGGTAGTCGATGAACCGTGTTACTACCGCCCCCTTGATACCGTCGTCACAGAACGCAACCCACAGGTAGTATTCGCTGGTGAGCAGCAGGTGCAGCACGTCGAACGCCTCATAGCGCCCGTCCGTATAGCTGACAGCCTTGGCTACATGCGGCTCGATGGCGGGCCACACCCTGCCTATACCGTCGTAGGGAACAAGAGAGATTTGGTAGTCGCTCATTACAGCGCCCCCAGACCCTTCACCTTCTCGCCCGACTTAGCCTTGTTCGCCGCACGCTCTGCGTTACGCATCATGGCGTAGAGCTTCTGGTTGCCACCAAGGCGCTTGACTGCACGGGGCGGGAAGTAGACTTCGCCGCTGGCTACGCGCGCAGGTTGTTTACCATCAATCGTGGCGGGGATGGAGTCGCTGACGCCCGTACCGGGCCCCTTGATCGGGATGCCACCCATCTTGGCCAGACGCTCCTGCCCCGCCTTTGTATCGAAGTCGCCGTAGGCAGCAACTGCCTTGGCCGGGAACACATGACCACCAGACTGCATGTGGAAGACTTCACCGCCTTCAGCGTAACCAAGCAGTCGGGGACGGTTGGCTTGCTGCGCTTCGTACTCGTCGAGCTGGTCTTGGTAGACGTAGCGCGTGTTACCCTTCGGGGTCTTGACCGTCGTGATCGGCGTCGTCTTCTGGCCCGGCGTCCATGCAGCCCCAGAGCTATCCATGTAAGACGTAGTGGGCTTGTAGTAGAGCTGCTCGCGCGACGTCATCCGCCCGCTGGGCAGAGTGGCGATACCTACGTCGTTAGTGCCGACAGGGCCAGTCTGTAGGACGCGGTCTTCCGCTACGCGGTACGGACCAGTGTAGCCGTACTCGCTGGGCTTGTTCTTCTCCTTGTAGGTCTTGACCGGCGGCGTTGCGGCGTTGAGCAGACCGAGACCCGCAGCGATGGGAGCAGCCTTCTGAGCGATGCCACCGGGGAGCCCTGCTTGGGCGGACTTGGCAAACTGCGAGAAAAAGCCGGGCTGGGTGACTGATGGCGCATTTGCCATACCCAGCGCAAGGGGCCGAGCTGCATCGGCAGCGGCAGCGAGTGGTTCCGCACCTAGTCCGCTAGCGATAGTCACCGGGGTATTAGCCGCCGCAGTCGCAGCCTGCGGAAGTGCTTGGCTGGCTACCTGCGCGCCACCTTGCTGCACCAACGCGGGGGCAGCGGCCTTGGCACCCGAGAGTCCTAGATCAGCACCTACAGTGCCGAGCTTAGCACCAAGCCCCAGACCACCAGCGAGCGAAGCGCCGCCAAAGGCACCGAGGCCCATCATGAGCCCCTTGCCGAGATCACCAGTAGCAGCAGTGCCGCCAGCGGCACCAAGCGCGCCCATCCAGATAGGAGGGATGCCGAAGGCCATACCCAGACCGCCAAGCACGGTCGGGAGAATTTTACCGAGGAAGCCCGCTTCCGGGAGGCCCGTGTTGGGGTTGACCGACAGATCGCCACCGAACCGCTGCGCCAGACCGCGCAGGCTGTTGACCTCGTCCGGGGTCATGTGGACGAGCATGGAGTCCTGTCCGCGCCCCTGCTCCTGCGTCGTCTGCGCAGACTGAAGCGTGGGAGGAAGCGGGTTAGACGACACTGACAAGCCCGGCTTAGCGGGAAGACCGCCAGTATTACCCGGCACAGGCGCACCAAGCTGGGGTGCGTTAGACGTGTTCGCGCCCCCCACTGGCGTGTAGGGGGCAGTCGTCTGGGGAGGGATTGTGAGCTCTTGCATGTAACTGCCCTTACCTGATCTGTACGCTTATATCGCCAACTTGCCCAAAACCAAAGACCGGAAGTGGTGCAACCCGCGTGACTGGCGGGAACTGTGCCGAAATGAAGGTGACGCCCACAATAACCGAAGGCGTAGCTGGAATAGCAGGTGTGACGCCGGGGCTGGCGGTGACCGCCGGAAGATGCTCAATCGTGACCGCCGTGTTCGACACGCGCCACATAATCTGGATGTACTGGTTGGCCGTCTCAATATCGACCATGATCGGCGTCACCGCCACGAGGTAGGACGGGTCGCCAGTAGACTTGCGCGCCGGAATGGCGAAGCGCGTGTTGGAGCCCGCGATGTCCGTACCGTCCTTGCGCAGCCAGATGTCGATGGTCTCTAGGTCGTTGTTCGTATTCTTGAACTGGATGCTGTAGGTGATATTGTAGATGCCCGACTGCGCAAAGGTAATCTGCGAGTTGCTCACTACCGAGATGCCGTCAGGAAAGTCCTCGACGTCGTAAGTAATGGCGTAGGCGTTCGCCACGCTGGCAGCAGTCTGGTCCGTGTTACTGATAAGCTGGTTATATGGCGTGCTGATATACCGCCCATCGCCGTAGAAGAAGTCGGCGTAGACATCCTGAGCCATGAGGTGGTCAGTAATCTGGCTGCCGTTGCGGTGCCCATAGGAGATCAGCGCGTTGGTCAGGATGCCGTCCGACTGCTGGTAGTCAATCGCCGCCTGCTGCGCGCTTAGCGTAATCGTGCTGACATCGGTCGCGTCGATAGACGTACCCGAGAAGCTACCCCCGACAAACTCGTCTGCCGTGTACTTCGAAGCGTGGTTGGCAGCGTTCGAGTCCAGCTGTGAGAAGTAAATCTCCAGCACGCGGATAACCTGCCGCATGTACTGCGGGTCCCACTGCGTCGGTGGGTTGGGTAGGGGGGAGGCTCTGAACTTGTCGAGGGCCATCAGCGACGTCCATCTGGCCGCGCATCAAGGCGAGGAGCGCCAAGCTGCCACTGCACCCCGAGGTTCTCAGACCTGATCTTGAGCGCCATCTGGCGGGCACGTGCACGGACAAACACCTGATCGGTGTAGACGCCGACTGAGCTCTCGATAACCCGCTGGGTATCAGCGGCGTCCGAGGAGAAGGAGCTACCGGGAAAGTTGCGCGGGCGCACGGTGAGGGTCACTTCTGGCGTAGCAGCGGTCGAGCCGTCGAACTGGATATCCGGCAGGATACGCCGGGTCAGCATGAAATTATCGCCGTCGTCGAGGTCAAAGTCGGACGACTGGATATAGCTGTCCATCGGGTCAGCATCGGCGTTAACGCCGTTCTCGTGCTCGTACAGGTAACCACTGGAAGTGCCCCCGACAGTGTTGGCAGCCTGCGGATACTGGCGAAGCGGAGTGTCGAGCCACGCCGTGCGATCCATGGTGCCGTAGTACCAGATACGTTCGAGGTGGTTGTAGACCACATAGGCGTCGTTGTAGTCGCTCTGCGCGGTCGGGTAGAACCACCAGATTTCGTTCCACTGCTCGTTGGTACCGCAGACCACTTGGTCACTCTGGTCGAGGTTGAAGTTGTTGAACACGTGGTTGCGGAGCGTGCAGGGCAGCGTCTCGACGCGACCGGTGTAGGCGTAGAACTTGTCCTGCCCCATCCAGTAAGTGATGTTGGCAGCTGAGGCCATGGCGCGCGGCGACATGATCGAGATGTTGTCCGCGTACTCCTGCAACGCAAAGACGTCGGATGTGCCGAGGAACTGGAGCGTGTAGAGGTTGGTGTCGGTCCAGACGAGGATTTCCTGTCGAGTCGGCAGGGCGCGCACAATGCGCGAGCCACGCGAAACCCGGAGGTCGCCAGCGGTATTCGTCTGGCTGGGGGTCCAGTCACCCGGCGTATCTTGGTCCGCCCAGCGAATGAGCAGGGGGTCAAAGTCGTTTACATTAGTCGAGCCGAACGGAACCGCGCCGAAAGCGATGAGGTGCTTGTCCTGCTGCGACACCAGCAGCTGCATAATCCTCGCCGGTACTGCGCTAGAGCTATAACCCTCTGACGTGGCGTAGGCCTGCAGCGTGATGGCGTGAGTGGCCAAGGCGGTCGAGGGGTCGTCGTCAGTGCCGCGCACCCACCAGTAACCCGGACCGTTGCGGATGTTCATCACGAGGTCGTTGTCGAAGTTGTCGAACCACCAGTCACGCTGCAGCAGGTTGACGCCGCCAGACGTAGCGCCCAGACCCCAAGCTGCTCGGCTCCAAGTGCCCGCACCCCAGCCGAGACCGACAGTGCTTATAGCGTTGCCCGGTTCGATTTCAGTAGCCACCGTATAGCCTGCGCCTGATACGGACGTAGTCGATGTAGCCGCAGTCGTAGTGGTGAACGTGAAGGAGTTAGCACCCGTAACGGTTACCGTGCGCGCTCCGTTGAGCTCAGTGATCGGGATACCGCCGAGGGCGGATACGAAGCCAGCGATAAGCACCGGCTCACCCGTCACAAGCCAAGAAGGCAGCGGCGTGGTAGTCGTCACCGTCACAGTGTTCAGGGTATTAGTCACCGCAAAGGTGTTCGAACCCGCCAGCGCTGTGTCAAACGGGGTGATATCGTAGAAATAACCACCCTCTTCGATGTACGCCTTGGTGTCGGTACCGAGGGCTAGGAAGTTGTCCCCGTAGGTGGTTATCCAGTTCCACATCTGGCGGCAGTAACCACTGAACGCAGTGGGCGAAGCCTTCACCCAGCCGCCCAGCTTCTCCGGGTAACCGGAGCGGAACCTGATCTTGTCGCACTCGTACCAGCCGCCCTCGTTGGAGTAGTCGGTCTGGTCTCGGTTTACGCCGGGCCGGAACTGGAGCTTGATGAAGGGCATCAGGGCCTCGCGTTCAACATGAGGACGAGTTGCTGGACCTTGGCGTCTGTGGCGTCGGTATCGCACGCCCCCTCGGCGTTAAACACCGCAGGCACCTCAAAGTAGACGCCGCCCTCAAGGGCGCCCTTGGCGTACCATTCCGCCTCGTCGGCGGGATATGTGATCGTCAGGACCATGTGGCTGCCTTCGTCGCGCCGGTGGTTGTACCGAATGGATTGGTAGATATGCCGGTCCACAGCCATTGCGTGTTTGTGCCGTCGTAGCTGTAGCTCGCAGCCGAGCGGCTATAGTTCGTTCCGGCAATGTTTAACGTATCCCAGCCGCTGTTAGGCGCGTATCCTGTGACCGTAAAGTCTATGAAATTGCCGCTGGACCAGTAAAGAAAGAAAAATGGAAGTCCAGAACTGGCCCAAGTTGCTGGCGTTATAGACCCCGGCGGCGAACCCAGAACACTGATGTAGCCGTAGTTATTATTAGTGCTTGCGTAAAAACCAACCGTAACAGTCGCGCTGCCAGTATACCTGACACCGCCCGACCCCGCCAAGGCGCACATGACGCCAGTCATCAGCTTACGTTCCCGCTGACCACCCAAGTCGTCGAGGCGACCTTGACGCAGGTGGCGAGGCCGTAGGCCGCCAGTGTCCGAGAGCCTGTGCTAGTGCTTCCTGCGAGCCGAAGCGTGTCCGAGGTGATGGAGATCGTCTGGCTGGAGCCGCTGTTGTTGAACAGCACGATGGCGGTGCCGACAGGGAAAGCCACGGAGCCGTTGGCAGGGATGACGAAGCCGCCCGTCGTGTTGCTGATGTGCTTACCTGCATCAGCCAGCGCCAGCGTGTACGCGCCGGTCTGAGCGTTCTGCGGGAGGCCACGGAAGCCGAGGCTGTCTGCCGCGATGGTGCCGGTCGCCGTGATCGTGACGTCTTGATCCAGCGCCGTGATGTCGGTGTTCGCCCCTGAAGCAGCAGCGCCAAGGTTAGACCGAGCAGTCGCCGCATTGCTCGCGCCCGTGCCACCATCAGCAACCGCGAGGTCGGTAATCCCCGTGATCGAACCACCTGTGATGGAGACGTTAGACGAGGTCAGGTTAGTCGCCGTCAGGTTAGTCGCTGCAAGGGTGGCTACCGCAGCGTTCGTCGCTACGAGGTCCGCCACAGCGAGGGCCGAAAGGTAATTGACGACGTCTACGACGTTAGTGCCGTTGTTGTAGACCCACATGGTCTTACCCGCAGGCACCGCGATGCCGCTACCAGCGGCAGTCTTGACCGTGACGGCATCCGCGCAGTCGTTCTGGACGATGTACGCCTTCTCGATGGAAGGCACGGTCAGGTTACGTGCCCCGCCAGTGGTCCCCGTGCAGCGCAGACGCATGTTGCGCGCAGTCTGGGTCGCGTTGGTGTCCGACAGCGTCAGCGTGACATCGCCGCTGGCGAACGTCACATCGGCAGAACCAGCGATAGCCTCCTCAATAGCTGTCCCCAGATTGATGTTCGTGACGTTACCCCACGTGGTGTTGTTTTCACCCGTGGCCATCAACTGGATTTTGAGGTTGCTGTACGTGCTAGGCATCTCTTTTCCTTACGTCGGTATCTGTACCCAAGTCACGGTATTGCCGTCGTTGACCAAGGTCCAGTTGTCGGCCTGCGAGTCGTCAACGGCCACCCAGTTAGGTGTCTGATTGTCGTTGATGACCCCCCACACCAACGGTGTCGTGATCCTGCCAACGGCTTGTACACCAGTGAGAACGACAATGGAACCGCCTACGACAGTAGCTGTACCGACCGCGCCTGCGGCTTCTACACTTGTTACCCGGATGCGGTTGCCGCTCCGCTGCGTAACAGTGCCAAGCTGCGCCTGCGCCTCGACCCCAGTAAGGGAGACGTTAGCGACCGCGCTTGTAGTAACCGTGCCGACTGCGCCTGAGACTGCTACGCCAGAGGTGGGCACCAGCGCGTCAGACTGGACCTCTACAGTGCCAACTGCGCCCGTACCGGCTACATCATTCGGGTCTACGGAAATGCTGCCGCCAGCGGAAACACCCACCCCGTCGTTGATTGCTTGGGCAGAAACACCCGTGAGTGTGGTGTTCGCGTCGGCTTGTACTTCGACCGACGAGACCGCGCCAGCAGCCTCTACGCCGGTAAGCGTAACTTGGGCCGGGATAGATGCAGTGGCGGTGCCAACTGCGCCTGTGGCGCTGACGCCAGTAAGAGCTACCTCAACCGAGGCAACCCCGAGAGCGGCGAACGGAGTTTGGGCGAAGGAGGAAAAACCGAACATAGCCCTACCTCCTTCGCCTCAAGAGTTACTTACGCTTCGACTTCACCGACCAGACAGCAGCCGCGACGGTAGCGAGAGCACCCGCCAACGATACAGCAGTTTCGCTGTCGATCCAACCACGAGCAACGACGAAGCCACCAACGGCGGCGAGAACAGCGCGGGCAACACCGTAAACTTCAGTCTTGGTCATCTTATTTCCCCTTCGGATATTGCTTCCAAGGAAGCTCCCAATGCGGGCCGTCCTTGAACGTCCGCCAGCCACCGCCCCAAGTAATCGGGACGTTCTCAGCCTTAGCCGCATCCTTAACGATCTTGGCCAGCCGGTGATACAGCGGCCAGTCCCAAGTCACTTTACCCCCAAGCATCGGTGCGAGGTCCACAGCGTGCCCAGTCAGGTGGCGCGAGTTCATCGTCTTGGTCGCGCCCTGCTTCATCAATTCCTTCTGGCGTTCAACCGTCCGCAGCCCCTCCAGTACGGTGAAGTCGAGGTCCGACATCGCCGCAGCCTTCTTGACTACGCGCACGAGGTCCGGATGGACGCCTTCAAGCCGCGATAGCGAACGCGTACCTAACACAATAGACATTACACATCTCCGGGCGGCACAGGCCAGACAATGTTGAACGGGTCGGGCTGCTGCGTGATGTCGCGCAGGGATTGGCGGTATGTGGCCCAAGCAGCGGCGTCAACCGGCGCATCAGGAAGTTGCGTCCAATCGCTGGCTGCGAGGCGGGCGTTGCGTTCGGTGCGGATCGCGGCCCATTGTGCGTTATAATCAGGCGCAGGCGGCGTGAACTCGCCATTGGCGTAGGTGTCGCCAATCTGTGCGGTGTCGCTGTCAATCCAGTTCGGGGCAAGCGGAGCGTCAGCCACCGCCACGTTAATGACTTTATCGTTTTCGATG
>JACCDY010686014.1_pt1 | contig 32344 bp, 39 predicted proteins | sample 7446391 | NCBI WGS metagenome assembly JACCDY01 (sample SAMN15323451, study PRJNA562643) | freshwater metagenome | isolation source: river surface water | place: USA:Blue River Watershed | collected 2017-08-18 | reverse complement strand
TATACGACTTAACTTACAAAGTTTTGCAATTTTTTTTTGTAAACATTCTTTTAATCCTGTTTCTGCTTTAGGTTTTATTTTTCCATATTCATCTATAAAATATTTTAAAAAAAATAAATTATTAGCTGATATAAACTTTTTTTCTAAAAAATATAAATGATAACCATAAGTTGATGTTAAATATTTATCAAATTTTGTTATTTTTTTTATTTTTTCTATATTATTTTGATAATGTTGTTTATTTTTTTTTAAAACCATAATTTTTTATTTAATTTCTTTATGAAAAGTATGTGTTTGACAATATTTACAATATTTTAGCAACTCTAAATTACTTGGACTATTTTTTTTATTTTTTGATGTTAAATATCGTGAAACTCCTTTTTCTTTATTATTTAAAAAATCTCTACAATTAAGACATTCAAGAGTTATACTAACTCTATAACTTTTTGATTTTGACATATATCTTTTTTATAAATAGATTAATAATAATTATAACAAAATAAAATATATGCAAATAATACAAAAAAAAAATAATATAAAAAATATTATTCAAAATTTACGTAACAAATTTTTAAACCAAAATTACAAATTAAATATTAAATTTATTGGAAAAAAATTATTTAAACAAATTATAACATATTTTTATTTTAATGGTATTTTTAAAAATGAAATTAAAATAAATTTAAAATCTTTAATTTTTAAAAATATTAAAAATTTAATTAGTTTATTTGATAAAAGTTTAAAAAAAAAATTATATAAAAAAAATAATATTTATAAAAAAAAAATTAAACTTTTTTATATTTTAAATTTATTATAAAATTAAATTTTTTTATTTATTAATTTAAAATTAAAAATATGAACAATATTTTTGTTAATAATCTTGGGGATCTAGCTGATACACAGCGTATTAGCTATTACAAATTTTTAATTAATGAACTAAATTCAATAATAGAACCCTTATTAAAGGATGAAAAATCTTTAAAAACAAAAACTATTGTAAAAAAAAAAAAAAAAAATAAAAATAAATTAAAATATTTAGATTATAAAATTTTTCTTTCTACTACTAATATAAAATTACGTTTTCCAGAAGAAGATCTTAAAACTTTTATTGAAAATAATTTAACATATTCTGTTGAAGCTTATTTACCAATTTTTTATTCTATAAAAGAACAAACAAATACTAATTTTTCTTTACCTTTTAAAAATGATATAACTGAACAAAATTTAAATAATTTAGAAATTATAAATGAAATTGAAAATGATTTAAATTTTAAAGATCTTGAAAAATTATCTACAATTTCTAAAAAAAATTATAAAAAAAATGATAATTTTAAAATAACTTATTGTGCTGGTGATATTTTTTTATCAGAAATACCATTAATAACTGAACATGGAACTTTTTTAATTGCTGGTTGCGAAAGAATAGTTGTAAATCAAATTACTCGATCACCTGGAATATATTTTAGAAAAGAAATAAATCCTATTACAACTGAAAAAATTTGTACAGCAACTATTATTTCGGATAATGGTCTTTGGACAAAATTTAATTTAATTTCATTAAAAAAAAAATTTAATTTATCTATTGATGTAACAGATCTTATTGGAAAAACAATTTTTGAAAAAAAGGAAGAAGAATTAAAAAAACATTATAGAGAATGGGAACTTGATACAAATGAAGAAGAAATATTAGAAAAACAAGAAATTTCTATTTTTTCATTTTTAAAATATTTTGGAATTTCTTTTTTAGAATTATCATCTTGTTTAACTGATACAGAAAATATTTTATTAAAAAAATTTATAAAAAAAACAAATTTTGAAAAATTAAATTCTAATGAAGAAATTGAAGAGATTATAGATTCTCGTTTTTTTGATACTAGAGTTGGATGCTTTTCAATTGGAAAAATAGGTCGAAATAATATTAATAAAAAAATTTTACAAGATATTCCAGAATCTGTTACTTATTTAACAGGTCTTGATTTTATTTTTATTTTAAAAAATATAATAGCATTAAAATTTTTTGGAACAGCTGAAGATGATATTGATCATTTAAAAAATAAACAAATACGACCTGTTGGTGAAATTTTACAAAATTTATTTCGTGTTGGATATTTTACAGCACTTGCTGATTTAGAATTTTTTGAAGCTGAGGAAAAAATTATTGATTATAAAAAAAAAAAAAATGCATTTAAATTACAAAATTTTGAAAATATTTTATATTCAAATACTCAAGCTATTTGGGCTAATTTTTTAGACTTTTTTAAATTAAGCCAAATTTCACAATATATGGATGAAACAAATGCTTTAGCGGAAATTGCTCACAAACGACGAATTTCTGTTTTTGGACCAAATGGTCTTGAAAGAGATAATATTAGCGATATGATTAGAGATATTCATCCAAGTCAATATGCACGTTTATGTCCTGTTGAAACGCCTGAAGGTGAATCTGCCGGTTTAGTAAGTTCATTAGCAATTTTTTCACGATTTAACCAAAATGGTAATATAGAAGCACCTTTTTTTGAAACAAATAATGCTAAAATTATTAAAGAACAACCTGCTGAATATTTAGACCCTGGTATAGAATCAGGCCTTGATATTGCATTTGGTGATTTTTGTATTAATAATTCAAATTCACTTATCACACAAGATAATATTTTAATAAAAAAAGATATATTTTTATCTTCATTACAAAAACGAAATATTTTTTTTACAAGTTTAGCTCCAAATCAACTTTTATCTATTTCAACAAATCTTGTACCTTTTATTGAACATAATGATGCAAATAGAGGGCTTATGGGTGCAAATATGCAAAGACAAGCGACACCTTTGCTTTTTTGTCAAAAAGCAATTATAGGTACAGGGTTTGAGTCATCTGTAATACAAGATTCTGGTTTTATTTTATCAAGTTATACTGAAGGTATTGTATATAAAGTAAATAATAAAAATATTATTATAGAAGATTTATCTTCTCAAAGATTAATTTATGAATTACAAAAATATTCTAGATCTAATCAAGATACTTGTATAAATCAACAATCATGTGTATGGCCAGGTGAATTAATTTTTTCAGGTCAAATAATTGCTGATGCAAATGGTACCTTAGATGGAGAATATGCTATTGGAAAAAATTTACTTATTGCATATATGCCATGGGACGGCTATAATTTTGAAGATGCTATTGTTATTAATGAAAGATTAGTTCATGAAAATGTGTTAACATCAATACAAATTGAAGAATATCAAACACATTTAGAAGAAAATTTTTTTAAAAATTCTCGTGTAACTCCACTAGAAAAAAAAGAAGCCCTTTTTGAATATATACAACGAAACGCTAATTTCACAAAGTTATCTTATGATTTAATTATTCAAGTTATCACTTATATTTTAAGTGATAATGTTTTAGAGGCTTCTATAAAATTAGATGATAAAAAAGTAAAATCTAAAATTCGTGAAATATTTTTTTCAATAATAGAAAATCTTAGTCCAATAGAATTAAAGTTAAAAAAAGATATTTTATCATTTTTTAATGAATTTATAAAAGAAAAAAAAATTTTTTTTAATAAAAAAAAATTAAAAAAAAAATTAGAAAAAACAAAACCTAAAAAACAAACTTTGAAAGAACTTTCCAAATTACCATTAGAAGAAGATCTTTATGGAGAAAGTGAAGATATTATACCAAATTATACTTATTTAACTCATTTTCATTTAACAAACTTTGAGGCAAGAAATTTAAATAGTGAAAGTATTATAAAAAAAGGATCATATGTTTATCCAGGTGAAATTTTAGTTGGAAAAGTAACTGTTCGAAGTTTAAAAAGTAATACACAATTACAAAAATTAAAATTAGTTAATAAATGTAATGAAAATGAAAATTATGAAGATTTTTCATTTAAAGTTCCTTCATATTTAGAAGGTCGTGTTTTAGATTTAAATATTTTTGAAGAAAATAATAATAGTGAAAATATAATTAATAATATTCAAGATTTTCAAATACCTTTAAAAAAAATAAAAATTTTTATTGCACAAATTAAAAAAATTGAAATTGGAGATAAACTTGCAGGACGACATGGAAATAAAGGTGTTATTTCTAAAATTGTTCCTCAGCAAGATATGCCATTTTTAGAAGATGGAATGCCCATAGATATTATTTTTAACCCATTAGGTGTTCCTTCAAGAATGAATGTTGGTCAAGTTTTTGAAACACTTTTAGGATTTGCAGGCTTTAATTTAGGAAAGCGATTTAAAGTAATGCCATTTGATGAAATTTTTGGTAAAGAAGCTTCGCGCTGTTTAGTTCTTCAAAAATTAAAAGAAGCACGAATTACTACTAAAAAAAATTGGCTTTTTTCATTAGCTTATCCCGGTAAAATTTTATTAAAAGATGGTAGAACAGGAGAATTTTTTGATAATCCAATATTAGTAGGTAAAAGTTATATTGTTAAACTTTCACATTTAGTTTCAAATAAAGAGCATGCCCGTGGAGTAGGGCCATATTCATCGATAACACAGCAACCACTTGCTGGAAAAGCTTCCGAGGGAGGTCAACGTTTTGGTGAAATGGAAAGTTGGGCTTTACAAGGTTTTGGTTCTGCTTTTATTTTACATGAACTTTTTAGTTTAAAATCTGATGATATTAATTCAAGAAATGAGTTTTATAGATCAATAGCAATGGATGATTTAAAACAAAAACCAAACCCAGGTATAGGTGAAACTTTTCTTATGCTAATCAGAGAACTTAATGCTTTAGGTCTTGATTTTAATCCTGAAAAAATTGAATTATTTGTAGAAAAAAAGCCTAAATTATATTTAAATAGAGATAATTTTTTTGAAAAAATTGAAGCTCGATTAGATTTAAAAGCTTTAATAGAAAAAATAAAAATTAAAAAATTAATTTTACAAAAAAAATATAAATTAGAAAAAAATAAAAAAAAAAAAAAATTAAAATATAACTATTCAACATTATTTCTTAAAAATTTTTTAAATTTTAAAATTTAAACTTTTATGAATAAAAATTTTAATTTAAAGCAACTCGAAAAAAATTTAAAAAAAATTAATACTGAAATTAATTCATTCGATTTTATTCGTATTATGTTGGCATCACCGAAAAAAATAAAATCATGGTGCCAAAAAAAATTACCTAATGGTCAAATTATAGGAGAAGTTTTAAAATTAGAAACATTACATAGCAAAACTAAAGTGCCAATAACAGGAGGTCTTTTTTGTCAAAAAATTTTTGGACCAATTTCAAATTGGAGATGTAGATGTGGAAAGTATTCTGGTATCTTTTTATCAAAAATTTGTACTATTTGTGGAGTTCAAATTACTGAATCAAGAATAAGACGTTATAAAATGGGTTATATTAAATTACCAACTCCCGTTTCTCATTTTTGGTATTTTAAAAATAATCCTGCTTTTTTAAAAATATGTTTAAGATTAGTTAATCCTTTATTAACTGATAAAATACTTGAAAAAATGATTTATTATTATGAATATAAAAAAGAAGATGATACAGACAATATAATATATGAAAAACTAAATTTATTAACTCCAAAAAAATTTATATCTAGACGAGAGCAATTAAAACAACTTGAAAAAAATTTTTTAAAAAAAAAAAAAAATAAAAATATTGATAATAGCGATAATATTGATAACATTTATAATCCTGAAGGTGCCGAAGAAATTTTAAATATTTTAAGAGCATTAGCTAATTGTTTAGAAGATAAAATTAATTGGTTAAGAAATAAAACTCCTAAAAATTTTAAAAATTTTCGTACGCTTAGACTTCTTGAAAGCTTTTTTTCAACTGGTATAAAAATGGAATGGATGATTTTAACAGTTATACCTGTTTTACCCCCAAGTCTTCGACCTTTAGTTCAAACTGAAAATAGTAAAATTATTTCTGCAGATGCAAATAATTTTTATATTGAAATTTTTGAAAGAATTGCAAAATATAAAACTTTTATGAAAAAGTACAATCTTAAAAGTGACTATTTAGCCTTTCATCAAAAACGCCTTATTCAATATGGAACAGACGCTTTAATAGATAATTCAAAATTGCCTGAAAATCATATTTTAAGTTCAAATAATAGACCTTTAAAAAGCTTAACTGAAGTACTAGAAGGAAAATTTGGTCGTTTTAGACAAAACCTTTTGGGAAAACGTGTTGATTATTCAGGAAGATCTGTAATTGTTGTTGAACCAGATCTTCAACTTAATGAGTTTGGCCTTCCATATAATATAGCAGCCGAGCTTTTTAATCCATATTTACTTAATGTATTAGCAAAAAGTAAACTTAAAAAAAAAATTAAAAATAGAATATTTTTAAAATATATATTAGCTGAAAAACCACTTCTTATTTGGAAGTTGTTAGAAAAACTAATAGAAAATTTTTCATTATTACTTAACCGAGCTCCAACGTTACATAAATTTGGAATTCAAGCATTTTCTCCAATTTTAATACCATCAAAGGCGATTTTATTACATCCTTTACTTTGTACTGGTTTTAATGCCGATTTTGATGGTGATCAAATGGCAATTCATTTACCATTATATAATACAGCACAATTAGAAGCTCAAGCTATTATGCGACCATCCTTTAATATTCTTTCACCTTCTAATGGTAATCCTATTTTAAAGCCAAGTCAAGATATGATAATAGGATGCTATTATTTATCTTTATTTTTATTAGCAAATAAAAATTTTAATAATTTTTGCTTTTCTAATGAAGAGGAAGCTCTGAATATTTTTTACCAAAAAAAAATATCAATTCATACTTCTATTTATATAAGATATCCTTTAGCAAGCTTAAAAATTAAAATAAAAAAAAAAAAACTATTTTTATATTTTTCTAAAATTTTTGCACAAAAATTAAAAATTTTTAAAACTTTAAAATTAAATAATACAAATATTTTATTATTTACAAATGTTGGGATATTTTTAGCAATTAAAATAAATTTATTTAAATATAAAATATCTGAATTTTTTTTAAATACAACCCCAGGAAGACTTTTATTAAATACAACATTTAAAAATTTTATATAAAATTTATGGTATTAACAATAACTTTAAAAAAAAATATTTTAGAAAAAATAGTTAAACAAACCTTTTTAAATTTTGGTAATATTATAGCATCACAAATGCTTGATTCTTTAAAAGCTTTTGGTTTTTTTTATGCAACAAGTTCTGGAATTTCTATTGGATTAGAAGATTTAAAAAGTCCTGAAGGTAAAAAAAAAATTAAAGAAAATTCAAATGAATATATAGCCTCAATAAATAAAAAATATACTAATGGCTTTATTTCTGATTCTGAAAGATTTCAAGAGATCTTAAGCCATTGGTTTTTAGTTACTGAAAAAATTAAAAAAGAAATCCTTGATTATTATAAAAATTATGATCCTGCAAATAGTTTATATATTATGGCCTTTTCAGGTGCACGAGGTAACATATCCCAAGTTCAACAAATTGTTGGTTTAAGAGGACTAATGACAGATCAAGCAGGAAATGTTATTTCATTTCCAATAAAAACTAATTTTAGAGAAGGTTTAACATCAGTAGATTATCTTGTTTCTGCGTATGGTGCAAGAAAAGGGGTTGTAGACACTGCTTTAAAAACAGCGGTAGCTGGATATTTAACAAGAAGGCTTATTTTTTTAGCTCAAGATGTTATTATACGCCAAATAGATTGCAAATCAAAACAAGGGCTTATTATTGATATTTCTAAAAATAGCAATTGTAATAATTTGATAGGAAGATATTTAAATTCAGTTTTTAACTATTCTAATAATAGTTTAAAATTTATTCCTAACTTATCAAATCAATTTTTAACAAGAAAGTTAGCTAAATTTTTAGTTACTCAAAAAAATAAAAACATTTTTTTAAATATAAGATCTCCATTTACTTGTCAAGATGTTACAAGCTTATGTCAAAAATGCTATGGTTGGGATTTAGCAAAAGGAAAGAATATATGCTTAGGAGAAGCGGTAGGTATTATTGCTGCTCAATCTATTGGTGAGCCTGGTACACAATTAACAATGAGAACATTTCATACTGGAGGAGTTTTTGGCGGTAAATTAGCCTCTACTTTTTTTTCTCTACCTTTATCAGGAAAATTATTAATTTATAAAAATTTTAATGGAATATATAATAGAAGCTCTTTTGGTGAAAATATTTTTAAATTAACAAAAAATTTAAAAATCGAAATTTTTCATTGGAAAAAAGGATTAAATAATTTTTATATTTCTAAAAATTATGATTTTTTTTTACCAAAAAATAATTTTATAAAAAAAAATGAAAAATTAGCAAATCAAAGATCAACTAAAATTTTAAGTAATAAAGGAATTAAAAAATTAATTCCAATATATTCTGAAATTGAAGGTGAAATTTTTAAAGAGCAATTAATTTCTAAAAAACTTTATAAAAACGCAAACTTAATATTAAATAATAGCAAAATTTCTGTTGCTTTAGGAAAATTTCTAAATTTTCATATAAAAACAAAATATCGAAATTTAGCTACATTTAATAAAAATAAATCAATAGCATTTTTAAATATTTTAGTTGCACCTGAATCAGGTTTATTAATAAAAAAGAATGATTTTATATTTTTTTATACAAAAAATTTAAAATATATATTTGATATTAAAAACTCAAAAATATTAAATAATTTTATTTTACCTAAAAATAATTTTTCAGAAATAAAAAATATTCTTTATTTTTTTTCAGAAAATTATCAATTTATTGATAAAGGTACTATATGTGGAAGAGTTGAAACTTTTGCACAAAAATTTGAAAATATATTTAAAATTAATCATATTCGTAGACCTAAAATATTAAAAAAAACTTTATTTTATATTCGAGCTAAAGATATTTTTTCACTTAATATAGAAAATTTAATAAATTCTAAAATTAAATTAAAAATAGGAGATATTATTAATTTAAATGATAAATTTAAAATACCTTTAAAAGTTAAACTATTAAAAAAAGATGGTTGTTTTTATATTTTTCAATTAATACAATCTTTTTTTTTACCAAAAGGAGCTTTATTTTATAAAAAAAATCATAAATTTATTTCAAAAGAAGAACTTATTTCTCATGGAATAATTTATCAGCACCAAGCAAATGATATTGTACAAGGTTTACCTAAAATAAATGAATTAATTGAAGCTTCAACTTTAAAAGATTTTAATGATGAAATATTATTTTCTAATGCAAGTCTTTTTTTTAATTTAAAAAATGTTAATATATTTTTAAAAAATAAAGAATATTTAAAAAAAAAAAAATTTATAAATTCGTATTTATTATTTTTCCAAAAAAATAATAAAAATGCTAATTTTTTTCTTTTTCAAAAAGAAAACTCTTTTTTATCTTTTAAAAATTTTTTTAATTCTAATAATAAAAATTCATTCTTTTTTTTACAAAAAAACTATAAAACTAAAGAATTTAAAATTGAATTATCTTTAAAACAAAAAATTAGTTTAAAAAAAGAAACTCCTTTTTCTATTTATCAATTAAATAATAATGATAATACTTTTTTTATACAAAATAAATTTTTTACTTTTTTTCAATTAGCAGAAGAAATTAAAAGAAACAATATAAACCCTCATACACTTTTATTTTCATTTTATTCTTATTATTTAAAAAAAAATATTTCCACAATTGAAGCAGCTTTATATTCTTTTCAAAAACTCCAATTAATAATAATAAATTCAATTCAGTCAATTTATTACCATCAAGGTGTTAATATTTCTACAAAACATATAGAATTAATTATTCGACAACTTACTAATAAAATTTTTATAATAAATTACAGCTCACAAAATTTTTTAAAAAATGAATTTGCTTATATTTCGATTTTAAAAATTTATAAAAAAACTATTGATTTATTTTTAGAAAGTTTTGAAAAAAATTTATTTACTTTATCAAATATAAATAATTTAAATAAAAATTTATTAAAAACTATAACTAATATTGAAGAAGAGCTTAAAAATTTTAAAATAACTCCAACTTATTTTGGTTCAACTAAAAATGCTTTATTAAAACAAAATGGATTTTTAGCTTCTGCTAGCTTTCAGCAAACAAGAAAAAATTTAATTCAAGCAGGTATTAGTGGCTCTAAAGATTGGATAATTGGACTTCAAGAATCGATAATTACTAACAAATTATTACCTTCAGGATCTGGATATTTATTTAATAAAAATTATTTAGATACTATTTATTCTTATAAAGCTAAAAATTATGATAAATACTAAAAAAATTTTAAAATATAATTTAGATTTAAAACAGATAAAAATAAAAGCTACAGAACTTTTATTTTTATCTGCTAATTTTGTATTTCAAAATCTTAATTCATTACAAGAAATAAGCGAGTTTTTAATAAAAAGTAATCAAACTGATAAATTTTATATTTTAAATATTATAAAAACAGCTAAAGCTTTATGCTTAGCTCAAAAAATTATTTTATTTATGCTAAAAAATGAAAAAAAAATTTTATTTATTAGTACAAATAAAATTACAACTAATTTTTTAAATAATACATTATTAAAAAATTTAAAAATAAAAAATTGTTTTTATCTTACATCACAATGGATAGGAGGGCTTATAACTAATTGGAAAAATTTAAAAAATAAAATTTTATCAATAAAAGCCCTTAAAGAAAATAAATATAAATTATCAAAAAAAGAGCAAATTTTTTATAATAAAAAAATTGAAAAATTTACTAAACTTTTTAAAGGAATTGAAGATTTAAACGGATTGCCTGATTTAATTATTTTTTTATCAGTAAATAATGAAATATTAGCTACTAATGAATGTAAAAAATTTGCAATACCAACAATAGGATTTAGTAATTATTTAAAAAATTCATTAAATTATACTATTACAATACCAACAAATACAGAATCTTTTATAAGCATGAAATATAGTATTAATCAGCTTTTTAACCCTTTTTTAAAAATTTAATTAATAATATACTTATAACCAAAATTTTCTACATGTAATGCTAATTCCTGAGTACCTGATTTAACTATTTGGCCATTTTGCATAATATGTACTTTATATTCATTAAAAAATTTTAAACTTTTTAATGAATGAGTAATAATTAAAAAAGACATATCAGTTGTTTTATGATGTAAAATAGTATCAAAAATAGTTTGTAATGAGTCAATATCTACTCCTGAATCTAGCTCATCTAAAATTATAAATTTTGGAGAAAGTAAAAGCATTTGTAAAATTTCATTTTTTTTTTTTTCACCTCCTGAAAAACCTTCATTTACATTTCTTTGTAAAAAATTTTTATTTATTTTTAATTCAGATAAATAAGGATTTAATATTGATAAAAATTCAATTGGTGATAATAAATTTTTATTTAGAATTTTCTGTTTTTGATTATAAATAAAATGTAAAAATTCTAAATTATTAATTCCAGAAATTTCTATTGGATTTTGAAAACTTAAAAAGATACCTAATGTTGCTCTTTCATCAGGTGAAATATTTAAAATATTTTGAGAATTAAAAAAAATCTCACCATTTTCTATTTTATAATAAGGGTGCCCAGCTATTACTTTTGATAAAGTACTTTTTCCGCAACCATTTGGACCCATTAAAACATGAATTTCATTTTTTTTTATTAGTAAATTTAAATTTTTTAATAATTGTTTATTATTAATTGTTACATCTAAGTTGTTTATAGATAGCATATTAGTTATTATTTATATAATAATTTTTTGAAAATTAATAGCTAATAATTTTTTTGCTTCAGAAATAAATTCTAAAGGAAGTTTATTTAAAATATCTTTACAAAACCCTGTTATTAATAAAGAAAGTGCTTGTTCTTCAGATATACCTCTTTGAAAAAAATAAAAAAGTTGTTCACTATTTATTTTTGAAATACTTGCTTCATGCTCAACTAAAGTCATATTATTTTTAATATCAAAATATGGATAAGCACTAGCTATTGAATTAGCGCCAATTAAATAAGAATCACATTGTGAGAAATTACGTGATAAAAAAGCACTTGATGCTATTTTTACTAACCCTCGATATGTATTTAAAGAATTATCAAAAGAAATTCCTTTTGAAATTATTTTACTTTTTGTTTTCTCACCAAAATGTATCATTTTAGTTCCTGTGTCAGCTTGCTGATAATTTTTTGTTAAAGCTAAAGAAAAAAACTCACCTAAAGAATTTTTTCCTAACAAAATACAACTTGGATATTTCCAAGTAATTGCTGATCCTGTTTCAATTTGGGTCCAATGTATTTTTGAAAAATTTCCAATACATAAACCTCTTTTTGTTACAAAATTATAAATACCACCAATTCCTTGTTTATTACCTCCATACCAATTTTGAATTGTTGCATAATTAATTTGAGAATTAGAAAAAGCTATAAGTTCTACAACAGCTGCGTGTAACTGTTTATTTGTATATGCAGGCGCAGAACATCCTTCAAAATAAGTTACTATTGAATTTTTCTCTGTAATAATTAAAGTTCTTTCAAATTGTCCAGCACTTTCATTATTAATTCTAAAATAAGTTGAAAGGTCTAAAGGGCAATTAGTATTCTGAGGAATAAAACAAAATGAACCATCTGTAAAAACGGCCGCATTTAAGGCTGCAAAATAATTGTCATTTGAAGAAACAACGGCGCTTAAATATTTTTTAATTAATTCAGGATACTTTTTTATAGCTTCTTTTATTGAGCAAAAAATAATTCCTAATTTTGATAATTTTTCTTTAAATGTAGTTGCAATTGATACACTATCAAAAATAGCATCTAAAGCTAAATCTTTAAAAACTTCTGTATTATCTAAAGATATTCCTAAATTTTTAAAAGCATTTACAATTTCAAAATTATCATATTTTAAATTTTTTTTAGGTTTTGAAAAATACGTTATTTTTTGAAAATTAAAAAATGGAAGTTTTAATGTAGACCATGTTGGTTTTAATAAATTTTTCCATTTTAAATAAGAATTTAATCGAAAACGAATTAAAAAATTAGGCTCTTTTTTTTTTTTTGCAATAATTTTTATAATAAATTTATTTAAACCTTTAATAAAATCTTTATTTTCAACGTTTGTAATAAAACCTTCTTTATATCCTTTTAATTTCTTAAACATACTAATTTTTTTCTAAATATATTATAATAATAGCTACAATAATAGCTGGCAACAGCTATTTTAATTTTTATTTAACTAAATATAAAACTTTTTTTAATTATGAATAATAATATTATTACCAACTTACTAATTAATGAACATTTTTTTAGTTTTATACTTTTTATTTCAACGTGTATAAAATTTTATCGTGTGCTTTTTTATTTAAGAATTATGTTAGAGTTTTTACCACTTTATAACGCATATCAATTACCAATTTCTTTAGTTTATTTTGCAACTGCTCCTATTTCAAAATTTTATGAAAATTTTTTTCCATCGTTTAGCTTTCCTTTTTTAACAATTGATCCAACTATTTATATAACAGCAGAAATTTTTAATATATTAATAGATTTTACTGATGATATAAAAGATGCTTGTGCGCAAGCCCTTTTTTCATAATGATTATGCTAAAAATTAGATTAAAACGTGAAGGAAGAAAAAAAAAAGCAATTTATAAAATTATAGTATCAGAAAATTTAAATAAAAGAAATGGAAAAAGACTTTTAACAATTGGATTATATGATCCAATAGAAAAATATTGTAAATTTAATAAATTTTTACTTATTAAATATTTAAATTTTGGAGCTTATCCAACAAATACGGTTAGACATTTAATTAAAAAAGCATTAAATTAAAAAAGGGCATGTAGCTCAGAGGCTAGAGCGTACGGCTACGAACCGTAAGGACGGGGGTTCAAAACCCTCCTTGCCCTAAAATATACTCCTAAAATTAAAGAGTTTTGGGATGTAGCCAAGCGGTAAGGCAATGGACTTTGACTCCGTCATGCGCAGGTTCAATTCCTGCCATCCCTATTTTGTTTTAATAATAAACTATTATGACAGAATAATAAATAAATTATTGTTTACTATCTAAATACATATTATATTATATAGTACTTTTTCTTTTTTTTTATGAAATATAATAAAAATATAACATTAAATTTTATTAATGAAACTTGCTTTTTTAATAGAAAAATTAATAAAAACTTAAAAGCTGATCAATCTCAAAATGATCATATAACACAGACTCAGACTATTGAAGGTTTTTTTGATTTTTATGAGCAAAAAGAGTTAATTAAAGAATTTGGTGAAGATTCTGATATTGTTAAAATTATAAAAAAAGATTTTAATGGAAATGAAATTAATTATTTACTAAATTTAAATCAAAATAAATTTTTAAGTGAATCTTTGGATAATAAAAAAATCGATTTATTAGAAAATAACTTTATTCCTAACTCTTTAAATAAAGCATTTGACAATATTTACATAAATTATATAAATGAGCATAAAAGTAAGAATATTGAAAAAAAAAAATTAAATAAAGAAAATTCTCTTGTATCAAGTGTTGGAACAGATTTAACACAATTAGCTAAAGAGGGAAAATTAGAAGAATGTTTTGGTAGAGAGCGTGAGCTTTCTGAAATATTACAAATTTTAGTTCGTAAGCAAAAAAATAACCCTATTCTTATTGGTGAAGCTGGTGTAGGTAAAACTGCAATAGTTGAATTGCTTGCTTTAAAATTATCAAGAAATTTAGTGCCTTTTGTATTACATGATCGTAAAATAATTAGTTTAGATATTTCAAGAGTTTTAGCTGGAGCAAGATATAGAGGTGAATTTGAAAAACGCTTAAAAGCTGTTTTAGATGAAATTTTAAAACAACCTGACGTTATTTTATTTATTGATGAAATTCATAGCATTACTGGCACAGGATCTATTGATGGTTCTGTAGATGTTGCAAATATGTTAAAACCTATTTTATCCAGAACAAATTTTCAATGTATAGGTGCAACAACAATTAAAGAATATCAGCGTATTGAAAAAGATGCTGCTTTAAGTAGAAGATTTCAAGCTGTTAAAATTGAAGAACCTTCTATTGAAGAAACTGTAAATATGCTGTTTGGTTTAAGACCTAGTTTTGAAGCTTTTCATAATGTTTTTATTTCTCCTTCAGCTTTAGAAAGTTCAGTAGAGCTTTCATCACGTTATATTTATGATCGATTTTTACCAGATAAAGCTATTGATTTAATTGATAGAGCATCGGCAAAAGAAGTTATTAATTCTACTAAAATGTTAGAAAATTCTGTTGTATCTGCTATAGCTAATACAGGCTTAAATCATTTTAGCAAACTTCGTTTAGAAGCTTTTCGTAAAGGCGATATTCCAACAGAATTTGTTTTCCAAGAAATTGAAAATGCATATAGAAATTTTCTTATTCGATGGCTAGAAAATCCAAAAAAACTTGAGGTTAACTCAAAAGAGCTTATGTCTCCTTTGTCAATTTTATTATTTGATCAAATACGACTATTAATTTTAAAAAGAATTGATGAATTACTTTTTTCTTCAAATAAACCTAAAATTATAGTAAAATCTCTTAAAAAAATTAAAAAATTATCAAGTGAAAAAAATAAACAAATACTTGAAAATTTTTTAACAAATTCGTTTAAACCTGTAAATTTTTATCGACAATTTTTATTTTTAATAAAAGAAATTTTTCTATTAAAAAAACAATTATTTCTTAAAAATAAAAATTGTCAGCTTTTATTTCATTCATATTTTTTAAAATCAACTAAAGCTTTAACATTTTTTAAAAATTTATCTAATAAAAAAAAATTTAATTTTTATTCTTCATTTTTTATAAATGATATTGAAAGCTATAATCAAGAATTTAGAGATCTTTCTGATTTAGAAAAAGCAAAACTTATTATTTTTAGAAAATTTGCACAAGATTTTCCTCCTATTTTAAAAAAAGGGATTATTAACGGTTTAGTAAATAGTGCTAATATAAACTTTACACCATTTGAAAAGTCGACACTTTATGCATTACTAGGATATTTTTCAATTAACAAAGGGCGTAAATTTTTAGAAAATTTAAATGATCCACATATTCTTACTTTAGCACGTAAAGCAAATGATTTTAGTAAATTAAAAAAAGAAATTAATGAAGACCAAATTCGTGAATTACTTTCAGAAATGACTGGCGTTCCAATGCAAGCAATTTCAGAATCTGAATCTCAAAAATTACTTAACCTTGAAAAAATTTTACATAAAAAAGTTATAGGACAAACAGATGCTGTTAGTGCGATTGCAAAAGCAATAAGAAGATCTAGACTTGGAATACAAAATCCAAATAGACCTATTGCGAGTTTCTTTTTTTGTGGACCAACAGGAGTAGGAAAAACTGAAGTTACAAAAGCTTTAGCAACAACAATTTTTGGTTCTGAAAAAAATATGATTAGATTAGATATGTCTGAATTTATGGAAAAATTTAGTCTTTCTAGATTAATTGGATCACCACCTGGTTATGTAGGTTATGAAGAAGGAGGTCAACTTACTGATTCTGTTCGTCGAAAACCATATTCAATTGTTTTATTTGATGAAATTGAAAAAGCTCATCCTGATATTTTAAATATTTTATTACAAGTTTTAGATGATGGAAGATTAACCGATAGCCAAAAACGCTTAGTACTTTTTGATAATACTATTATAGTTATGACATCAAACGCAGCTGCTGCGGATATTTTAACAATAATTAGAAGAAGAAAAAAACTTTCAAAAGCTTCTAACAAAATTCTTAAAAATAAAGTATCTTCTGAAGCTCTAAAACCTTTACAATCAATAAAAAAAGGTACTTATATTGCAAAAGATCAATTATCTGGCTTTATCACATTATTAGATTCTTCAGCTAATATTATAACTTCTACAAATAATTTAGTAAAAAATTTTAATAATTCATTTTATTATTTTGATAAATATAGATTAGAAAAACGAAAAATAATATTAGTAACTAAACCAATTATTAAAGTTTCTAAAAAAGAAATAGATACAATAGATGAAAAAACAAAAGCGTTATTAAAATCTGCAGTTTTAGAAAAATTAAGCACAATTTTTCTTCCCGAATTTTTAAATCGTATAGATGATATTATTGCGTTTGAACCATTAAAGCCAACAGAGCTTTTAAAAATATGTAAAATTATGCTTACAGCTTTAAGTGAACGCTTAAAATTAAAAAAAATAGAATTATCAGTAAGTCAAGAAGTTCAAATTAAATTAGCAAAAGATGCATATAACCCTTTATTCGGAGCAAGACCATTAAGACGTTTAATAACAAAATATATTGAAGATTCTCTTTCAGAATGCCTTTTAAAATCTAAACTTAAAAATAAATCGAAACAAATTAATTTTTTCTTAAATGAGACAGGAAATATTACTTTAAAAGAAAAAAAATTAATATAATATTTATAAAATTAAATAAATTATTTTAATTTTGCTAAGATAGCTCAGTTGGTAGAGCACAGGACTGAAAATCCTGGTGTCACCAGTTCAATCCTGGTTCTTAGCATTTTCAAGCGTCTTTAGTTTAGAAGGTAAAACACAGATCTCCAAAATCTGATAGCGGAGGTTCGAATCCTTCAAGACGCGATGAAAAATTATATTTAAGAGAATTTTTAGTAAATGTGCTCTTATTTTTTTCTATTTATGGCTAAAAAAATAAAAGGTTTTGTTAAATTAGCATTAACAGCTGGAAAAGCAACACCAGCGCCACCTGTTGGACCTGCTTTAGGGCAATTTGGAGTAAACATTCAATCATTTTGTAAAGACTATAACGCAAAAACAGCAGATCAAATTGGTTTTATTATTCCTGTAAAAATAACAATTTATGAGGATAAAAGCTATAGTTTTATTCTTAAAACTCCACCTGCATCTACATTACTTTTAAAATATGCTAATATTAAAAAAGGTTCTGCAACACCTAATCGACAAATATCAGGTTCTATTTCTGTTGATCAATTAACAGAAATTGCTAAATTAAAATTAGCTGATTTAAATACAAATGATCTTTTAAAAGCAATTTGTATTGTGAAAGGAACTGCAAAAAATATGGGAATTAGCATAAAAAATAATTAAAAATATGACTAAAATATCAAAACGTTTAAAATTTTTAAAAAATGAAATTAATCCTTTAAAATATTCATATAAAGAAGCAATACAATTATTAAAAAAAATAAGCACTGCCAAATTTATTGAATCATTAGAAGCGCATATTGCTTTAAATATAAAGATAAAACATGTAGATCAACAAATGCGTGGGAATATTCTTTTACCATATGGTATAAAATCATCAAAAAAATTGGCTATAATAACTGAAAATATATCAGAAGCTTTAAGTTTTGGAGCTGATTTTGCAGGAACTACTAATATTTTTAATCAAATAATAAATAAAATGATAGACTTTGATATATTAGTTTCTGTTCCTGAATATTTACCAAAACTTTCAGAGTTTGGAAAAATTTTAGGGCCAAAAGGACTTATGCCATCATTAAAATCTGGAACAATAAATAGTAATATTAAAGATTTAATTACTGAATTTAAATCAGGAAGAAAAATTCAATATCGAACAGATAAGTCAGGTATTATTCATTTAATTTTTGGTAAATCTAATTTTTTAAATACTAATTTAGAAGAAAATTTATTATCAATTTTTGAGTCAATTGAAAAAAATAAGCCAGTGGGAGTTAAAGGAAAATTTTTCAAATCATTTTATGTGTGTTCTACAATGAGTCCTTCACTTAAAATTGATATAAATTCATTTAAATAATTAATTATTTTTTATGAATCTAAGAATTAATAAAATTATTGAAGAATTAAAGCTATTAACATTATTAGAATGTGTAACTTTAATTAAAGAAATTGAAAAAACATTTGAAATAACAGCAGTTTCTGCAACATCATCTAATAATTCAATAAATACTCAGACAATGGATAAAAAAATAGAAGAGGCGCCTGAAGTAATACAAATTGAAGAAAAATCATCTTATAAAATAACTTTACTTGAAATACCTTCAGATAAAAAAATTGCTATATTAAAAGTTGTACGTAATGTAACAGGTTTAGGATTAAAAGAATCTAAAGATATTGTTGATAATGTTCCAAAATTTATAAAAGAAGTATTATCAAAAGAAGAAAGTGAACTTATTAAAAAAGAGTTTGAAATACTTGGTGCAAAAATTGAGATAAAATAGTTTATAATTAAAATTAATTATATAAATATATTTTATCTATTCGGGATATAGCGCAGTTTGGTAGCGCGTCTGTTTTGGAAACAGAAAGTCGCAGGTTCAAATCCTGCTATCCCGATAAATAGCAATTAATTACCCTCAAGGGAATTCGAATCCCTGTTACCTCCGTGAAAGGGAAGTGTCCTTGGCCTCTAGACGATGAGGGCTATTACTAATTAATTTTATATACAAATTTTTTATGAGTTACCTGGGAATCGAACCCAGAACTTACCGGTTAAAAGCCGAGTACTCTACCATTGAGTTAGTAACTCGTTAAAAAATTTCGGGATTGACGGGATTTGAACCCGCAACTTCCGCCGTGACAGGGCGGTGCTCTAACCAATTAAACTACAACCCCAATAGAGAGAGAGGGATTTGAACCCTCGAGTATATTATAAATATACAACAGATTAGCAATCTGTCGCATTAAACCGCTCTGCCATCTCTCCTTATAATAAAAATGGCTTTGATAGGTTTCGAACCTATGACCTAAGGCTTATGAGTCCTCAACTCTAACCAACTGAGCTACAAAGCCTTAAATATTTTAAATATATTCTAAAAGTATACAAGCAAGCAGACAGAATCGAACTGTCATATTCGGCTTGGAAGGCCAAAGTTCTACCATTAAACTATGCCTGCTTAATATATTAAATTTTAATTTATATATATATATATATTATTTTTTTATGAAAACATATAAAATTACATTAGTTGATCAAAATCAAAATAATATTGTATCATTTGATTGTAAAGATACTGATTATATTCTTACATCAGCAGAAAAATATAATATTGAGCTTCCATATTCTTGTAGAGCGGGATCATGTTCAACTTGTGTAGGAAAAATTATGCAAGGAGCAATAGATCAACGAGATCAAACATTTTTAGAAAAAAATCAATTGGAAAAAGGCTTTGCCCTTTTATGTGTAGCGTATCCTTGTTCTGATTTAGTTATTTCAATTAATGAAGAAGAAAATTTATATTAGTTAAAATTAACTAATATAAATTTTCTATTTTTCTAAAATACTAAATTGGCAAGAAACTCCTGAAGAAAACGAAAAATTTGTAAATAATAAAGAAATTTCATTTAAATTAGTTACAAATATATCTAGAAATTTTTTATAAATTCTAACTTCAAATTCTTCGCGAGAATCTTTATTTACATGTGGTGATCTTAATACACAAAATTTTTTTATACGAGTTGGTAATGATATTGATACTAAAGATTTATTTGATTTAGCAAACAAAGCTAATAATTCTTTTATTGATTCATTTATTGCTTTTTTTGAAAAAGATTTTAAATAAATTCGTAATTTCATATAACTTATTCAAAAATTGAAGATACAATTCCCGAACCTATTGTTCTTCCTCCTTCACGAATTGCTAATCGCATTCCTTGCTCAACAGCAATTGGAGATATAAGTTCAATTTTCATTGTAATATTATCACCAGGCATTGCCATTGCTAAATTTTCACCATTTGCATAAAAGTCTAAAATTTGTCCAGTAACATCTGTTGTTCTAACATAAAATTGTGGTCTATACCCTTTTGCAAAGGCTGTATGTCTTCCTCCTTCTTCTTTAGTTAAAATATAAACCTCAGCATCAAATTTTGTATGTGGTTTAATTGATCCAGGTTTAGCTAAAACCATACCTCTTAAAATATCAGTTTTTTGAATACCTCTTAAAAGAATACCAATATTATCACCTGCTAAACCCTTTTCTAAAGTTTTTTGAAACATTTCTAAACCTGTTATTGTAGTTGTTTTTGTTGGCGCAAGTCCTACAACTTCAACAATTTCTCCAACATTTATTGAACCTCTTTCAATTCTACCTGTAGCAACTGTTCCTCTTCCTGTAATTGAAAAAACATCTTCAATTGGCATTAAAAATGGCTTATCAATTTCTCGTTCTGGAGTAGGTATATAGCTATCAACTGCATCCATTAAATCAAAAATTTTATCTACCCAAATATTTTCAGTTTTTTTTATTTTAGGATTATTTGTTACTGCTTCTAAAGCTAATAAAGCTGAACCAACAATAAAAGGGATTTCATCACCTGGATAATCATAATTTTGTAATAATTCTCTTAATTCTAACTCGACTAATTGTATAATTTCAGGATCATCAACTTGGTCAGCTTTATTTAAAAAAACAACTAATTTTTTAACACCTACTTGTCGTGCAAGTAGAATATGCTCGCGTGTTTGAGGCATTGCTCCATCTGCGGCTGAAACTACAAGAATTGCACCATCCATTTGTGCAGCTCCTGTGATCATATTTTTAACATAATCCGCATGTCCAGGGCAATCTACATGCGCATAGTGACGACTTTCTGTTTCATATTCTACATGAGCTGTATTAATTGTAATTCCTCTTGCACGTTCTTCTGGTGCTGCATCGATATCTTCATATTTTTTTAAAACAGCTTTTCCTATTGTTGATAATGTAGCTGTGATTGCAGCTGTTAAAGTTGTTTTTCCATGATCAACATGACCTATTGTTCCAATATTTATATGAGGCTTATTACGTTCAAATTTATCTCTTGCCATATTATTTTTTATAAAAAGTTTATTAATTTCTAATTAGTGATAAAAAAACTTTATTTGACTCTGCAATTTTATATATTTCTTCTTTTTTTTTTATAGAATTACCAACTCCTTTAAACGCATCAATAATTTCATATGATAAGCTTTCTGACATTGATTTTGTTTTCCTTTTTTTTGAAGATAAAAGAATCCATTTAATTGCTAATATAGTAGATTTAAATTTATTTAATAAAAAAGGTATTTTATATCCTTTTTCACCAATATATTTTGTTTTTAAAAAAACTTTTGGACTTATATTTTTTATAGCTTTTTCTAAAATAAATAAAGGATTAAGTTTTAAGCGATTTTTTATATTTTCTAAACTTGTGTATAATATTTTTTTAGCAATAGATTTTTTACCTTTTTTTAAAATTCTGTTAATAAAAAGACTAATTAAAAAACTATTATATCTTAAATCTTTTTGTGGAAATTTTTTTTTTGTTGAAATTTTTCTTGCCATAACAATTTATTTTTTCGATGCAGTTTGTTTTGAAAAAGAAGTTAAGGCCTGTATTTTTTTTGTTCCATATTTTGATCGACTTTGTTTTCTATTTTTAACACCAGCAGAGTCTAAAGCACCTCGAATAATTTTATATCTAACTCCCGGTAAATCTTTTACTCGACCACCTCGTACTAAAACAATTGAATGTTCTTGTAAATTATGACCTTCTCCTGGAATTGACGCTGTAATTTCAAGGCCAGTAGTTAACTTAATTCTTGCAACTTTTCGAAGAGCAGAATTAGGTTTTTTTGGAGTAGTTACATATACGCGAATACAAATACCTCGTCTTTGAGGACATTCATTTAAAGCTAAAGTTTTTTTTTTTGTTATTTTTTGTTTTCTAGAATAGCGAACAAGTTGTTGAATAGTAGGCATATTATTTAATATTTAACGAATTATTAGTAGATTTACCATATCGTTTTTCAAAAAGGTTTATACGTCCTTCAGAATCAAGAAATTTTTGTGAACCTGTAAAAAAAGGATGATTTCCAGACCAAATATCAACAGTAAGTTCTTTTTTTGTACCTCCAATTTCTGCCACAAGTTTTCCGTCACAATAAATTTTTGTTTTATACCATTCTGGATGTAAATGTTTTTTTGCCATAAATTTATTTTATAAAATTAACGTTTTGAATATTGTGGTGCTTTTCTAGCTTTTTTTAATCCATATTTTCTACGCTCTTTAATTCTTGAATCATTTTTTAAAAATAAAGCTTGTTTAAGTTTTACTTTATAAGTTTTATTTAGCTTAACAAGTGCATTACAAATAGCAAGTTTTATTGCATCTATTTGAGCAAAAATACCACCACCTTTGACTTCTATATTAACATTTAAGTTATTTAATAAATTACAAAAAATTAAAGGTTTTTTAATAATTTCTTTTTCTTCTAAATTTATTAAATAAAAATTTTCAAAATTTTTTTTATTAATTAATATTTGACCCCATCCGTTATAAAAACAAACTTTTGCTAAAGCAGTTTTTCTTTTTCCTAAACCGTACGAAAGTATTTCTTTAATATCATTATTTTGCATATTTTATAAAACCCACAGGTTTTGCTTTTTTAAAAAAGGATAAATATTGTTATAAGATTCATTATTCGATGTATAAATAAATAATCGATTAATATATTTTTTTTGAAGCTTATTTTTAGGTAGCATTCCTAAAACTGCTTTTTTAATAGGCATATGTGGAACTTTTTGTGAAATTTCTAAAAAATTTATTTTTTTTAAACTGCCAGGTCGCTGACTATTTTTATAATACATTTTATTTAATTGTTTTTTTCCAGATAATAAAATTTTTTCAGCATTAATAATAATTACAAAATTCCCTTGATCAATATTTGAAATAGGAAAAGATGTTAGAGTACCTGTTAATAAATTTGCAACTTGAGAAGCTAATCGCCCTAATATTTTTCCATTAGCATCTATAAAAAAATATTTAGGGTTATGATTTTCTTTTTTTATAATTAAGGGTTTTATCATAAAAGTTTTTTTAAGAAAAAGATAGTAAATTTTTTGAATTTAAACCTGTAATAAATATTTTATAAAATAATTTTAAAGAGGAATTTATTGATTGTAAAAAAGCACGCTTTGGACTAATTGTACCATTTGTTACAATTTCAATAAAAAGTGATTCTTTTAAATTTCCAAAACTATCACGAATAATTTTAATTTTATAATTTATTTTTTTAATTGGAAGAAAAAAAGCATCTAAAGATATAGAATAACCTTCATGCTTAAAAAGATTTTCATAAAAAATATTATTATTTCTATTATCTAAAAGTTTATAAGCTTTGTTATATTCAAAAGTTAGTAATAAATTTAATTGAGAATTATCTGTAATTGTACATATATATTGATTAGGGTTAAGGATACTTATTTTTTCTGGAATATTAAGCATTCCTCCAGTAACAATTATAGGTCCTTTAATTTTTGTTAACGTTTTATATTGTAATTCTTTTAATTCTAAATTTTTAAAAAAATTTATACTAGGTTTTAAAATAATTTGTTTTAAATTTAATAAAACTTCAAAAGTATCTTCTCTTAAAAAAGAAGCTTGTTCAAATTCATTATGCAATGTATTAATAGATGCTTCAGTAATAGAATAGCCATAAGTTTCTGAAAGAAGATTGCGTCTAATAGCGTTTGCAAAAGTTAAAGCTTGTCCGTGTTCAAACGGTTCTATAATAAAACTTTCAGAAAAATCTGTTTTGTTTTTTTTTAATTTTTGAATTGAATAAAATTTCATAAATTTGATTGAAATTTATAGTCTTCGTTTTTTTGGTGGACGGCAGCCATTATAAGGTGCATTCGTTTGATTTTTTAATGATTTGATATAAAAACCTAAAGTTATAAACGATTGAAGTATTGCATCTTTATGATCTGCTTGTCCTGAAAAAATTAAATTTATTTGTTGAATACCATAATTTTTTGCTTTTATTGCTACATCTTTTGCTGCCATTTGGCCAGCAAAAGATGTGCTTTTTTTTGAACCTTTAAATCCGCAAATTCCAGTTGATGACCAACAAAGAGTATTTCCTAAAAGATTAGTAACACTTATAATGGTATTATTTAATGTAGATTTAATAAAAACATTAGCAACTTTATTTTTTTCATGAATTTTATTTTTTTTTTTTAGCATAACAAAGTATAATTAGATTTTTTTTTGATTAAATTTCTTAAATTTTCGAGCAGTCCTATTATTTGTTCGTGTTCGTTGACCTCTTGTTGGTAAACCTTTTAAATGTCTTCTACCGCGATATGAATTAATATCAATTAAATGTTTTATATTTTGATTTAAAAATCTTTTTAAATTACCTTCCAAAAGTAATTTAGAATTTTCTAAAAAATTTCGTAGCTTAATTGATTCAGAATCATTTAAATTTTCTGTTTTTGTTAAAAAATTAATATTTAATTGATTTAAAATTTTAATTGCTTGAGATTGGCCAATGCCATAAATTTTTGTTAAAGCAATAAATATTTTTTTTTTATTATCTAAATTTGTACCTAAAATTCTAATCATATAATTTATCCTTGTCGTTGTTTATGTTTTTTATTAATACAAATAATTAAAAGACGACCATGTCGTTTAATAACACGGCAATAATTACAAATTTTTTTAATTGAAGCTTTTACTTTCATAGCAAATTTTTTTTAAATTACGCTTATAAAAAATATTATTTTTAGTAAGAAGTTCAGTAGAGTTTGAAACATTTTCTTTTATTTTTAATAAAGCTTCAATAACAGCACTAGCATTATTTAATATATTTGATGATCCTAATTGTTTTGCAATAATATTATTAATTCCTGCTAATTCTAAAATTGCTTTTAAAGCACGTCCAGCAACAATTCCTGTTCCTTTTTTTGCTGGTAAAAGCATTATTTTTGCACTTTTTTTTTTAAAAAAAATAATATTAGGTATTGAAGATGTTTTTGTTAAGCAAATATTAATAATATTTTTTTTTGCGTTTATAACAGCTTTTTCAATAGAAATATTTCCATCTTCTGCTTTTCCAACTCCTAAGCCAACTTTAGAAATTTTATCTCCAACTACTACAAGTGTACGAAAAGTCGTATTTTTACCACCTTTTATAATTTTAGTAACGCGTTTAGTTTCAAGAATTTTTTTTTCAAAATCTAAATTAGCAATATTTTTTACTATTGGTTCGTTATATATCATAAAGCTTTTTTATTAAAAAAAAAGACCAGTTTTTCGAGCGCCTTGCGCTAAAGCTTTTATTAAACCATGATAAAGATGAGATCTTCTATCAAATTTAACAAATTTAATACCCTTTTGTAAAGCTTGATAACCAATATCTTTACCAACATAATAAGCTTCAATTTTTGTTGCTTTAGAAATTTTTTTTTCAAATAACGACTTTTTTAAAGTTGAGCTAAAACATAATGTAAAACCTAAATTATCATCAATTATTTGAGCATAAATATGATTATTTGATTTAGTAACAGAAAGTCGTGGCTTGTAAATATACTCGTTAAAAAATTTATTTTTTGTTTGAAAAATTTTTTTATTTATTATTTTTTTCATAAACTCTTATTTTTTACCAGTTTTTTTTTTTATTTTTTCATTTAAATAAAAAATACCTTTTCCTTTATAAGGTTCAGGAGGTCGCACTTTTCTAATATTTGCTGCAAATAAGCCGACAAGCTCTTTATCAATTCCTTTAATAGTCAGTTTTGTAGGTGATTCTAAAATAAATTGTAAGTCTGAATTTAATTCAAATTTTATAGGATGTGTATATCCTATATTTAAGATAAGATAATTATCAGATAATTGAAATTTATATCCTATACCTTCTAAAATTAAAGTTTTACTAAAAAGATGCGAAACCCCAGCAATCATATTAGCTAATAGTGTTCTAACTAGCCCTTGATAAGATTTTGAAAAAGTAGATTCTTTTTTAATTTTAACTAAAAGTTCTGAATTTTTTATTTCAAAAAAAACTTGTGATAAAAATTTTCTTACTAAATTTCCAAATGGACCTTCAATTTTAACAGTATTTGGAGAAATATTTATTGATACATTTGAGGGTATAACTATTGGTTTATTTCCAATTCTTGACATAATTTATTTATTAAATATTATTATTGTATATAGCAAATAATTTCACCCCCTTTTTTTAATTTTTTTGCTTTGATATGAGTCATTATACCAACAGATGTTGAAATTATAGCAAATCCTTGAAAACTTTTTAAATAATTACATTTAATAGGAAAATGTCTATAATTTGAAAATATTCGTCTTCCAGGTTTGCTTATTCGTTTAATCATTGTAAATACACTTTTTTTAAACCACCAACCTTTATATTTTAAAAAAACTTTTATTTTTTTTTCATTTATAATTTCAAAAATTTGTAAATCTTTAATATAACCTTGTTTTAATAAAATTTTTAAAATAGAAAAATTTATATTAGTATAATTTATAATAATATGATCATGCTTAACTAAATTAGCATTTCTTAATTTTGTTAACATATTTGAAATTTGATCTTTTTCCATAATTTTTTTTATTTTTTAAATGGTAAACCTAGCTCTTTTAAAAGAAAAAAAGCTTGATTTGATGTTTTAGCTGAGCTAATAATTGTAATATTAAAACCTCTTTTAGTATCATTTCCATTATCTTCTAATTCAGGAAATATAAACTGATCAGAAATGCCAATAGTATAATTTCCTTGTTTATCAAAACTATTTTTATTTAAACCTTGAAAATCACGAATTCTTGGTAAAACAAGTTTACATAATTTTTCAAAAAATGAATACATTTTTTCTTTTCGTAATGTAACAGTAAGCCCTAAAGTCATTCCTTGTCTAATTTTAAAACCTGCAATTGATTTTTTTGCTTTTGTTAAAATAGGATGTTGTCCACTTATTAAACGTATTTCTTCTATTGCTGTTTTTAAAATAGCTTTATTTTGAGCTTCTAAGCCTAATCCCATATTTATTACAATTTTTTCTAATTTAGGAATTTGATGAATATTTTTATATAAAAATTGTTTTTGTAATTTAGTAAAAATTTCTTCTTTATATATTTTTTTTAAATTTGTCATGTGTATTTTAAATTAATAATTAAACTAATTCTGTTGCCAAAGAGATTAATTTAGTAAATTTTTTTACTTTTAATTCTTTTGCAACGGGACCAAAAATGCGTGTACCGCGTGGATTGTTTTCTTCATTAATAATTACAGCAGCATTATCACTAAATCGAATTGTTGTCCCATCTAATCTATTTGTTGCTTTTTTTGTTCGAATAATTACTGCTCTTACGATTGCTGATTTTTTTATAGGCATATTTGGCAAAGCTTTTTTTATAACTCCAATAAAGATATCACCTACTTTTCCATAAATTTTATTACCTCCTAAAATTTTTATACACATTATTTCTTTAGCACCTGTATTATCTGCAACAGTTAAATAGCTTTGAGATTGTATCATAATTAAAATTAATTGTTTAAAATTTTTAAAATAGACCAATGTTTTGTTTTAGACATAGGTTTAATTTGTCTAACTAGTGCAATATCTCCTGGTTTACAATTTTTTAATAAAGTATGCGCTTTTATATTTTTAGTTGCTTTAATAATTTTTAAAAATTTATTATGATAAATTTTTTTTGTTATTTTAATATTAACTGTTTTTTCAGAACTTAATTTTGTTATTAAACCAATAAAATTTTTTTTCATAAATATTACTTTTTTAATATTTTAGTTTTAATAGGTAATTTATATTTTGCGTTTTTTAAAGCTTGTAATGCAATATCTTCTGAAACTCCTCCAATTTCAAATAAAATATTTTTTGGTTTTACACAAGCAACCCAAAAGTCAACAGATCCTTTTCCAGAACCCATTCTTGACTCAGGTGATCTAGCTGTTATAGGTTTATCTGGGAAAATTTTTATAAAAATTTGACCAGATCTTTTTGTATATCGCGAAATAGTTCTTCTAACAGCTTCAATTTGATTAGAAGTAATCCAGGCAGGCTCTAGCGCTTGAAGACCATAATTACCATAAAATAAACTTATATTTTTTGTAGGTTTTCCAGATAAACGACCTCTTTGAGATTTTTTATATTTTGTCTTTTTTGGGCTTAACATATATAACTTATTCCTGATTTAGCCAAATTTTTAAGCCTATAATTCCATAAGCTGTTTTTATATTATATTGACCATAGTCTATTTTTGCTTTTAAAGTATGTAAAGGAACAGTTCCATATCTTTTAATTTCAGTTCTTGCCATTTCAACACCATTTAATCTTCCAGAAATTGAAATAATAGCACCTTTTAATCCTAATAGTTTAAAATTTTCAATAATTTGTTTTATAACTCTTCTATATGGAGTTCGTTTTTCAATTTGATCTGCAATTATTTTTGCAATTAAATTGCAATCAAAATATGGATTTTTTATAAAATTTATTTTAAAAAAATAAATATTATTTTTTTCAAATTTTGATAAATCTTTTAATGTTTTTTTTTTTAAAAATTCTGCTAATTTTTGTGCAAAAATTGAAAAATTTAATAAAGTTTCGTCATTAAGTTCAAATATGGCAGCAAGTTGTTTCGCTGTTTTATATTTTTGAGTTAAAAAAAAATTATAAGCCTTAAAATAAAAATCTTTTTCTTTTGGGCATAAAAGTGAAAGCTTAAAAGTTATTATATTTTTATTTAAACTTTCTTCACGTACTAATTGAAGATTAGAAATCTTAAAATATTTTTCAAAATTATTAATTATTATTTTTTTAAGTTCGTAATCTTCTTTTAAAAATTTAGAATATTGTTTTTCTTTTGAATACCATTTTGATAAATATTTTTCGGTTAAAATTAGTCGAAATAAATTTGGATTTGTTTTTTGTCCCATAAAATTTAATTTTCTTTAATAAAAATAACAACATGACATTTGCGTTTATAAATTAGTCCACTTTTACCTTTAGCTTTTGCATAAATGCGCTTTAAAATAGGGCCTTTTGTTACAAAAATTTCATTTATAAAAAGCTTTTCTAACTTCATTTGATTATTATTAATTGCATTAAAAATTGCAGATTTTAAAAGTTTTAAAATAGCTTGACCAGATTTTTGTTGCATATTATTTAAATTAATAATATCGATAATTTTTTTTTTACGTATTTTATCAATTATTTTTTTTATTTTTGTAGGTGAAACATTTAAAAAATTAAGTTTTGCAATGGCAGTTTTAATCATAATTTATTTTTTTTTTATTTTTCGATCAGTTTTTTTATGAGATTTAAAATTTCTTGTAAAAGAAAATTCGCCAAGTTTATGTCCTACTAACATTTCTGAAATATAAATAGGTATATGTTTTTTTCCATTATATACACTAATAGTATGTCCAATCATTGATGGCATAATTGTAGAAGATCTTGACCATGTTTTTATTATTTCTCGTTTGTTATTTTTATTTAAAAAGTTAATTTTTTCTAATAAATGATAAGCAATAAAAGGTCCTTTTGAAATAGATCGTGGCATATTAAAATTAATATTTTTTAATTATATAAAAAGGATTTTTTTTTATATTACGTGTTTTTTTTCCAAGAGCAGGTTTTCCCCAAGGTGTTAAAGGACGTGGTTTACCTATAGGGCTTTTTCCTTCACCTCCTCCATGTGGATGATCAATTGGATTCATTGCAGAACCTCTAACTGTAGGTCGAATACCTAACCATCGTGAACGACCTGCTTTTCCTAAAGAAATTTTTGAATTATCTCCATTTCCAATTTTACCTATAGTTGCAAAGCAATTTTCATTTATTAAACGAGTTCTTTTAGATGGAAGTTTAATTATTATGTAATTTTTTTCTTTTGCAATAACAGTGGCAAAAGTTCCAGCAGCTCTTACTAATTGTCCACCTTTTCCAGGATAAATTTCAATATTATGAATGAATTCGCCTAATGAAATATGTTTTAGCATGCAAGAATTTCCAGGTTTAGAAAGCGTATTAAAAGAAGAAATAATTTCTTGACCTATTTTTAAATTTTCAGGAGCTAATATATAATTTTTTGTGTTGTCTTTATAAGAAATTAAAGAAATAAAAGAGCTTCTATATGGATCATATTCAATTGATAAAATTTTTGCAGAAATATTTAATTTTTTTCGCTTAAAATCTATTAATCGATATAATTTTTTATGTCCAGCTCCTTTATGTCTACAAGTTATTTTTCCTTGATTATTACGACCAACTGCTCTGTGATAATAATATTTTAAAATATTATATTTATTTTTTGAAATATTTGAAAAATTTATGCTTGTTTTTTGTCGTAAGCTTGGAGTATAAGGTTTAAAATTTTTTAATGTCATATAAATTTTTTTATTTTAAAGAAATATAAACTTTTTTAAAAAATGTATTATTAAGATTTAATATTCTAATTTGTTTTATTTTTTTAAAAAATAAATTTTTTATTATATTTTTAATTTCCATTTTTGTTAAATTTTTATCTACAATAAAAGTATAAATATTATTTTTTAAAAGCATATTTGAAGATTTTGAGCTTATTTTTATAAATTTTATTAAATGAGAAAGTTTTTTTAAATTATTTATTTTTAAGTTATTCATAAATTTTAATATTTAAATACAAAAAATAATTAATGAAGATTTTAATAGATTTTTTAAATTAATAGAATTTTTATTAGTAATTGAAAAATTTTTTAAATTTTTGATAGAAAAAAATTTTAAATTACTAATAATCATAATATGTTTATTTTTATAAATTTCTGATATTTTTTTTAATTTATTAAATAAAATTTTAGTTTTTAAAAAAGAATTGAAAAAAAAAGATTCAGAAACAAATTTTATTTGATATTTTTTTAATAATAATGCTAAAAGAAGAGATTTTTTTTTTTCTTTTTTATTTATTTTTTTAAATAAAATTTTAAATTTAGGACCAAAAATAATTCCTCCACCAACCCATAAAGGTGATCGAATAGAACCTGCACGTGCTTTACCAGTTCCTTTTTGATTCCATGGTTTTTTTCCGCCTCCACGTACTTCACTTTTTGTTTTAGTATTTGCTGTATATTTTTTATAATTTTTTAAAAAACAAAGATAAGATTTATGAATTAATCCTATATTTTTTTTTAAATTATTAAGTTTATTAAAATAATCTAAAAAAGAATCTAATACTGCTTTAAACGAAATTTTTTTATATAAAAATAATGCTTTTAAATTATTTAATTTCATCATATATATATTTTTTTTTTATAATAATTGAGTTTCCAAATTTTCCGGGAATAGATCCTTTAATAGCTAGAATATTATTTTTTAAAAAAGTATCAATAATAGTTAATCCATTTATAGTAACATTTTTTCCGCCTGTACGCCCTGCCATTTTTTTTCCTGGAAAAACTCGTCCCGGTGTTGTTCCTGCCCCTAAAGAGCCTTGAAGTCTATGGTGTTTAGAACCATGACTCATAGGTCCTCGTTTAAAATTATTACGCTTTATATTTCCTTGATTTCCTTTTCCTATAGAAATTCCAGAAATTTTTATTTTTTCTCCAATTTGAAAGCTATTTATTAATAAATTATTATTAATATTATTT
>JACCDY010188031.1_pt1 | contig 32357 bp, 31 predicted proteins | sample 7446391 | NCBI WGS metagenome assembly JACCDY01 (sample SAMN15323451, study PRJNA562643) | freshwater metagenome | isolation source: river surface water | place: USA:Blue River Watershed | collected 2017-08-18 | reverse complement strand
GGCGGGCCTCCACGCGCAGGTCGTTGCCGCGGTTGCGGAACACGGTGCCGGGCTCGCCGGCGTCGAACTCGGTGTGGCGGTAGTCGGTGTGGCCGGCCTGGGCGCGCAGGCTCTCCAGCGGGCCGGCCGCCGGCCTCCAGCGCCCCTCGAGCGCGTAGCGGTCGGACTGCATGCCGATGCGAACCTCCTCCTCGGCGGCGGAGCCGTAGTCATGGCGGAAGGTGGTGGCCGAGGCGCCGAGGGAGCCCCGGTCGAAGAAGGCGGTAGCGCCCACCGCGCCGCCCCGGGCCTCGCTGCCCGTGTTGCACAGGCGGCGCGAGGAGGTGGTGGCGCCGCCGCGGGTGCAGTCCGGCGAGGCGGGCACCCGCACATCGCCGGACTGGCGGCCCGAGGCATCCACGTGGACGGCATAGCGGCCGTTGCCGCCCTCCAGCATCAGGGCGCCACTGGCCTCGCCGCTGCCGGTGGCGGCGCTGGCGTCGACGCGGCCCGTGACGCCGTCCAGGGGCTCCCGGGGGATGCGGTTGTCCAGGAGGTTCACCACCCCGCCGACTGCGCTGCCGCCGTACAGGAGCGCCGCTGGCCCGCGCAGGACCTCGATGGCCTCGACCGCGATCGGGTCCGCCGGCACGGCATGGTCGAAGCTGAGGCCGGAAGCGTCCAGGCTGGCGCCGCCGTTGTGGAGGATGCGGATGCGGTCGCCGTCGAGGCCGCGGATGATGGGGCGGCTCACGTTCGGGCCGAACTGGGTGGCGGCCACGCCGGGCGTGCCGTCGAGTGTGCCGCCCAGGCTGCCCTGGGTGCGCAGCAGCAGGCCCGGGCCGTCCAGGCGTTCGGCCGGCGCGATGCGCAGGTCGCTGCCCAGGGGGCTGGCGGTGACGGTGACCTCGGACAGGGTGCCGGTGGATTGCGCCGAGGCGGCCAGCCAGGCGCTGGCGAGGGCAGCGCCCAGGGCGCTGCGGGAAAAGAGGGTGTGCATGATGAAAAAAAGGGGTACGGACGGCGCCGACAAACAGGCGCACGCCAGGCCGGGAGGACCCGGCCGGGCAGCGAAGCAAAGTGAAGCGGGGTCAGTACCCGGGCGGCGGGCCGCGGGCTTCGAACGGACGGGCCTGGGGCCGCGCGCAAGGCTCGGCCGGCGCCCGCAGGGCAATGAAGGCCGGCACGAGCACCGGCAGGGCCACCAGCGGCGCGGGCAGGCCATCGGGGGCGGCCGCGTCGAACAGGTGGCAGACGGGCCCGTCCGCCTCGTGGCCGGCGAACAGGGCCGCCAGCACGGAGGCGTGCCCGGCCCCCGGCAGCGCCACCGCATGCCCGGGGTGCGCCACGCGGTGGACGAACGCCAGCGACTGCGCCCCGAGCAGGGCGCAAGCCAAAGCGAACGCGATCCACCACTGACGCAGGCGCATGCCCAGTCCCTCGATCAATCCCGGGCCAGTGCCGCGAACGTCTTGCGGAACTTCGCCACCTTCGGCGCCGCCACGGCCAGGCAGTAGCCCTGGTACGGGTTGCGCTCGAAGAAGTCCTGGTGGTAGTCCTCGGCCGGCCAGTAGTCGGCCAGCGGCAGGACCTCGGTGACGATGGGCGCGCCGAACAGCTTGTCCTGGCTCATCTCGCGGATCAGGCCGTCGGCCACGTCCTTCTGCTGCGGCGTGGTGAAGTAGATGCCGCTGCGGTACTGCGTGCCCACGTCATGGCCCTGGCGATTGAGCTGGGTGGGATCATGGATGGTGAAGAAGATCTCCAGGACCTGCCGCAGGCTGACCTGGGAAGGGTCGTAGTCCAGCTTGACCACCTCGACGCAGCCGGTCGTGCCGGTGCACACCTGCTCGTAGGTGGGCCGCGCGGCCTGCCCGTTGCAGTAGCCCGATTCGACGTCGGTGATGCCGCGCACCTTGACGTAGACGGCCTCGGTGCACCAGAAGCAGCCGCCGCCCAGGACGATGGTTTCGATGGAGCTCATGTCGTTTCCCCCGGCGAAGGCGTTCGGCTTCGCAAGGGCGACACTCTAGCCGTTTCCCGCGCGCCCGTCGGGCGCTAGGATGCAAGCCCTATGGAAACCGGTGACCTCAAGGCCCTGCTCAGCCCGCTCCTGCTGCCGCCCGCCGGTCCGCTGCTGCTCGCCCTGTTCGGCTGGTGGCTGGCCGGGGTGACGCGCTGGTTCGGCCGGTTCGTCGTGTTCGCCGCGCTGGCCTCGCTGTGGGCGTTGTCCAGCGGCGCGGTGTCGGTGTGGCTGGCCCGGACGATCCTGCCGCTGCCGCCCGCCACGACCCTGGTCGACGTGCGCCGCGCCCGGGTGCAGGCCGTGGTGGTGCTGGGCGGCGGGGTGCTGCCGCAGGCGCCGGAGTACGGGGTGCCCCAGCCCTCCAGCCACAGCCTGTCCCGCCTGCGGTATGGCGTGCGGCTGGCGCGCCAGGCCGGCGTGCCGCTGGCCTTTACCGGCGGGCGCGGGTGGTCGGGCAACGGCCAGGCCAGCGAGGCCGAGGCCGCCCGCCTGGCCGCTCGGCAGGACTTCGGCTTCGACCTGCGCTGGGCCGAGGACCAGTCCCGCGACACCCGCGAGAACGCGCTGCGCACCGCCCAGTTGCTGCAGCGCGAAGGCATCCGCCGCGTGGCCCTGGTGTCCGACGCCTGGCACCTGCCGCGCGCCACCCGGGAGTTCGAGCAGGCCGGCTTCGAGGTGCTGCCCGCCCCCACCGGCCTGCCCTCCACCACCGAGCGCCCGGTGCTGGAATGGGTGCCCTCCGCCAACGCCCTGGTCCTGTCGCGCAACGTGCTGCGCGAATGGATCGCCCTGCGCGCCCAGGCCCTGCGCACGCCTTGACCCGCCACCGCGTCGGGGGCTACATTACTAACCAGTCAGTCATTAACATCAGCCGCATGGAGACCCGACCCGAGGACGTCCCCGCCAAGCGCGAGCGCCGCAAGCAGGCCCGGCCGGGCGAACTGCTGGACGCGGCGCTGGACCTCTTCGTGGAAAAGGGCTATGCGGCCACCCGCGTCGAGGAGGTGGCGGCCCGCGCCGGCGTGTCCAAGGGCACCCTGTTCCTGTACTTTCCCAGCAAGGAAGCGCTGTTCAAGGCGGTGGTGCGCGAGAGCATCGCCGGCCGGATCAGTGAATGGAACGAGGAATTCGAGCGCTTCGAGGGCAGTACCGCCGACATGCTGCGTTACTGCATGACGACCTGGTGGGAGCGCGTGGGCGCCACCCGGGCCTCGGGCGTGACCAAGCTGATGCTCGGCGAGGCGCAGAACTTCCCCGAGGTGGCCGCGTACTACCGCGACGAGGTGGTGACGCCGGGCCTGGCCCTGATCCGCCGCATCCTGCAGCGAGGGGTGGACCGCGGCGAGTTCCGCATCGACGACATGGAGTACGCGGCGCTGGCCGTGGTCGCGCCCATGATCTACCTGCAGATGAACCAGCACTCGGAAGTCGCCTGCGCCCCGGCCGGCCTGCCGATCGATCCCGCGCGCTACCTGCGCATGCAGGCGGACATCCTCCTGGGCGGGCTGTGCGCCCGCGCCGACCTAGAATGACAGGTTTGTCCTGACCGCCCCTTCCCGAGATTGCCGAGAAAACCGCCATGAGCCTGCCCGCCTCCATCGAACAAGCCCGCTTCAACATGATCGAACAGCAGATCCGCCCCTGGGACGTGCTCGATCCCAAGGTGCTGGCGCTGCTGTCGGTCGTCAAGCGCGAGGAGTTCGTGCCTGCGGCCCACCGGGCCCTGGCCTTCGTGGACATGGAGATCCCGCTGGCCGGCTCCGCCGAGGAAGCCCAGGCCACCGGCCGCTGCATGCTGGCGCCCCGCGTCGAGGCCCGCCTGCTGCAGGAAGCGGCCATCCAGCCCCACGAGAAGGTGCTGGAAGTGGGCACCGGTTCCGGCTACATGGCCGCCCTGCTGGCCGGCCAGGCCCTGAGCGTGGTGTCGATGGAGATCGACCCGCAGCTGGCCGCCGCCGCCCGCGCCAACCTGCAGCGCGCCGGCGTGACCAACGTGGAGGTGCGCGAGGCCGATGGCGCCAAGGGCCTGGCCAGCGAGGGCCCCTTCGACGTGATCGTGCTGTCCGGCTCCGTGGCCGAAGTGCCCGAGGCCCTGCTGTCGCAGCTCAAGGTCGGCGGCCGCCTGGTGGCCATCGTCGGCAACGAGCCGGTGATGCGCGCCACCCTCGTCACCCGCACCGGCGAAGCCACCTACACCACCGCCCAGCGCTGGGACACCGTGGCGCCGCGCCTGCAGCATTTCCCGCAGCCCTCGCGCTTCAGCTTCTGAGGCCGCGCGGCACCCGATGATCGACCAGGTCCGCCCTTCGCAGCTGGCCGCTTGGCTCGAGGCCCACGCCGCCGGCGCCCAGCCGCTGGTGCTGGACGTGCGCGAGCCGATGGAGCTGGCCGTGGCCAGCGTGCAGCCCGAAGGCTTCGAGCTGCGGCACATCCCCATGCACCTGATCCCGCAGAAGCTGGGAGAACTTGACCCCCAGCGGCCGGTGGCCTGCCTGTGCCACCATGGCGTGCGCAGCATGCAGGTGGCGATGTTCCTGGCCCGCAACGGCTTCGAGGAAGTCGCCAACATCGCCGGCGGCATCGACGCCTGGTCGGTGGAGCGGGACCCCACCGTGCCCCGTTACTGAACCCTCGCCAGCGACCGGCCACCCACGCATACAAAGAGAAAAGGACGGATCCATGAAAGCGCATCGACTGCTGCCCCTGCCCCTGGCGATGGGACTGGCGTTCCTCGCCAGCGCCGCCCAGGCGCAAAGCCTGCTCGAGCTGTACGAATCGGCTCGCGGCCATGATGCGGCCTGGCAGTCGGCGCGCGCGCAGTACGACGCGGCCGAGGCCCGCGCCGAGCAGGCGCGTGCGGGCCTGCTGCCCACGGTGGGCGCGGACCTGAGCTACACGGCCACGGACTTCGACGCGCACTCGGCCAGTTCCAGCAGCTACGAGACGCGCCGCAAGGGCCTGTCCGCCTCGCAACCGCTGTACCGGCCGGCCAACATCGCCAGCTACCGCCAGGGCCAGCGCCAGGCCGAGGCCGCGCGGTCGCAGCTGAACGCCGCGAGCCAGGACCTGATCGTGCGCGTGAGCCAGGCCTACTTCGACGTGCTGGCGGCCCAGGACACCCTGGCCTTCGTGCGCGCCCAGAAGGCCGCGGTCAGCGAGCAGCTGGCCGCCGCCCGCCGCAACTTCGAGGTGGGCACCGCCACCATCACCGACACCCGCGAGGCCCAGGCCCGCTTCGACCTGGTCCAGGCCCAGGAGATCGCGGCCGAGAACGACCTGCGGGTGAAGAAGCTCGCGCTTGACACGGTCACCGGCAAGACCGACGCACAACCCCTGTCCCTGGCCACGCCGGCCCGGCTGCCCGCGCTGGCCCCCGAGGAGGTCAACGCCTGGGTGCAGCAGGCCGAGGACGCCAGCCCCGGTATCGCGCAGGCCCGGCTGGGACTGGAGGTGGCGCGCCTGGAGACCGAGAAGGCCAAGGCCGGCCACAAGCCCACGGTGGACCTCGAGGCCACCCTGGCCAACGTCCGCTACATCGACGGCGTGCCCAGCGCCAGCACCGCCGCCCGGACCCAGCAGCGCGACCTGCGGGTGACGATGCGGGTCCCGCTGTTCGCCGGCCTGTCCACCCAGAACCGCATCCGCGAGACGCTGTCCCTGGAGGAAAAGGCCCAGGCCGACCTGGACAAGGCCCGCCGCGACGTGTCGCAGGCCACCCGCAGCGCCTACTTCGGCGTGGTCTCGGGCGCCGGCCAGGTGCGCGCCCTGGAGGCCGCCGAGGCCTCCAGCCAGAGCGCGCTGGACGCCAACCGCCTGGGCTACCAGGTGGGGGTGCGCATCAACATCGACGTGCTCAACGCCCAGAGCCAACTGTTCCAGACCAAGCGGGACCTGGCGGTGGCCCGCTACAACCTGCTGCTGGGGCACCTGAAGCTGCGGCAAGCCAGCGGCACGCTCAAGGCCGAGGACCTGGCCCCGATCAACGGGCTGCTGGCACCACGCTGACGCTGGCTTTCGTGCCGGCCTTCGTGCCGGCCAGGGTACCGGCTTTCGCATCGACCTGGAGGTCCGCCGGCGCGCCGGTCTCTCCGGCACGATCCGCCAGGGCCAGCGCCCGCTCGAGGTCCTTGCGCCAGCCCGTGAGAAGCCCGCGCAGCCGCATCCGCAGGTACGAATCGCACCCCAGGCCGGGCAAGGCCTGCAGTTCCTGCTTCACCAACGCCAGCCGCTGCGCCATCTGGCGGCGCTCCACGCGCCAGTCGGCGTCGGGCGCCAGGCTGCCGTCGAACACGGCGCAGGGCAATCCGCTCTCGAACCACGCCCCATAGATGCCCGGCACGGCGGCGGGATCCGCCTGCAGCGCCAGGTCCCGCACCTGGCGGATGGCGGCGTCATCCAGGTGGATGGCGCCGTGGTCGACCAGGGTCTCCAGCACATGCAAGCGATCGACGGCCGGCTCGTCCAGCGCCAGGGCCTGGGCGAACCACCTCGCGGCCGTGCGGGCGTTGACCACCCCGGGCAGCCGCCAAGCCGCCTGCAGCCAGGCGATGCGGTCGTCCCACCCCGCCGTGGCCCCGAGGGGGTCCGCGGCCAGCCGCAGGCCCCGGCGCAGGGCCATACGCTGGCCAGCCTGGGGCAGTTGCCCCACCAGGGCTTCCAGGCGATCCAGCGTGCGCGGGGCGCTGCCGTCCGGGCAGCCATCCGCCAGGCCCGAACCCAGGCCGCAGGCCAGGGCCACGAGGCACCCGGCGTCGAACAAGCCCCCGCATTCGCGCAGCGCCTGCTCGATCCCGGCCAGTCCGTCCTCCCCTTCGGAGCGCAGGGCCACGCCCACGGCCTGGCCCCAGCGGGCCAGTTGCGGCTCGGACAGCTCCAGCGAAGCCGCCAGCAGGCTCGACAGGTCGGGCAGCGTCGGCGGGAGCGCGGCCCGCCCGCCGGCTGTCACGGCCGGGCTGCCCTTGCGATCCGGCATCCCCTTGCTGTCCTTTTCCTGCAGGCACTCGACACGCGACCGCGGCTCAGGCCCCGTCACCCCAGGCGCCGGGGCCTCCAGCGCCACGGCCACGCCCAGCAGCATGCACCCCAGCAATTCGACGGGCAGGTCCGGCGCATCCAGCAGGGCATCGACGAACCGGGTGCGCATCCAGGGCCCCATGCCCGGACCGCCCGCCGCCAGCGCCAGGCGGCGGCTCACCCCTTCAGCCTCCAAGGGGTCCTCCAGCAGGCCCACGCCCCGGCACAGCGCGTGCACCAGGGCCTCGACGCAGGCCGGCTCGCTGGATGCATCCAGCGACAAGCCGGCGCACAGGCCGTCCAGCAGGGCGCACCACATCTGCGCTCCGTGCACCCGAGGCGCTTCGGCCAGGCACTGCAGGAAGGCCTCGAAATCCGCTTGCGCCAGGTCTTCCCCGCCGCAGGCGCGTACCACCGAGGCCATGTGCCGCGCCAGGTCCACGGGGCGCAGGCCGGCGTCCGGGTCGAGCAGGCTGTCCAGCAGGCGATCCCGGAGCGTGTGGCGCTCCGGGGGCGGCATCCCGCGCAGCAAGGTGGGCAAGCCGGGCGAGGCCAGCAGGTCAAGCCTGCGCTGCAGGTCGGGCGGGCGGGGCATCCGGGCCTGCGGCAGCATCGCCGGCACCTGCGCCAGCCGGGCGGGCGGCAGGGAGCACACCACGCGCTGGGGATCCTCCCCCTCCACTCCGACCACCCCCCCCACCCCGGACGGCGCGGCGGGCCGCGGCAGGGGCAGGCGTAGCGGGGCCGCACCCGCCTCGTGCAGCGGGATGGCAAGGGGTTGGGCGGGAAGGACAGGGCGACCTGCCAGGTACTTGGTTTCCATGGGACTCCCTGGGGCTTAGAGCGGTCGCGGGCGCCGGCGGCGCGGCCCGGACCGTCGACACGTTAGGGATCCGGCGCCATGCCGGCAAGGGCCGCAGGCGAGCCGGTCAGTGGCTCGACAGTCTGGTGCCCCCGGTCGGGGCGTTCAGCGGCGGACGAGCCGCAGCAGGGCCTCGGCCGTGCGATCGGCCGCGCCTCGATGGGCCTGGGTGAAGGCTGCGGTGGCGGCCCGGGCAGGGGCCAGGGCGGCGGGATCGGCCACCAGGCGCGCGGCAGTGCGCACGCCCTCCCCCAGGGAGGCCACCCGCAGCGCGGCGCCGGCGGCCAGCGCGTTGTCGGCGGCCTCGGCGAAGTTGAAGGTGTGCGGCCCCATGACGACGGGGCAGCCGCAGGCGGCGGCCTCGATCAGGTTCTGCCCGCCCAGGGGGGCGAAGCTGCCGCCCAGCAGGGCCGCGTCGGACAGGCCGTAGTACAGCGCCATCTCGCCCAATGAGTCGCCGAGCCAGACATCGGCCGCCGCCTCGCCCGAGGGCGGCCCGCCCTCGCCCCACCCGCTGCGGCGCGATACCGACAGCCCCGCATGGGCCGCGAGCTGCGCGACCTCGTCGAAGCGCTGGGGATGGCGCGGCACGACCAGCCATTGCAGGCGCGGTTGCAGCCCCTCGGCGCGGCGGCTGGCGGCTTCACGGAAGAAGTCCGCCTCCTCGCCCTCGCGCGAGCTGGCGAACATGACGACCGGCGCGCCGGCCTGCGCGCGCCAGGCCCGGCCCCGGGCCTGCTGCGCCTCGTCGGGCCGGGCGTCGAACTTGAGGTTGCCGAAGATGCCCGCCACCCGCGCGCCCGCGCGCGCCAGGCGCTGGGCGTCGGCCTCGGTCTGGGCCCAGACGGCGGCCAACGCCCCGTAGGCTGGCCGCGACAGGGGCGCCAGGCGCAGGGCCTGCCGCAGCGACTTGTCCGACAGGCGGGCATTGGCCAGCGCCAGCGGCACCCGGCGGCGCACGCAACCGGCCACCAGGCCGGGCCAGACCTCGGTCTCCATCAGCACGCCGGCGCAGGGCTTGAAATGGTCCAGGAAGCGCGCCACCGCCTCGGGCGTGTCCCAGGGCAGCCAGGCCTGCCGGTCGCCCTCGCGCAGCAGCCGCGCGCCCTCGGCCCGGCCGGTGGCCGTGCCGTGCGTGAGCAGCAGGCGGATGCCCGGCTGGCGCCGGCGCAGGGCGTCGACCAGGATGGCCGCGGCCCGGGTCTCGCCCAGCGAAACGGCATGGATCCACAGCGCGCCCGGCTCGGCGGGGCGGTCGTAGCGGCCGAAGCGCTCCTCCACCGCCTCCAGGTAGCCAGGCTCGGCCTGGCCGCGCCGGCGCAGCTTGCGCCGCAGCAGCGGCTGGGCGGCGCGGGTGGCCAGGGCGTACAGCAGGCCGATCATGCGGCGGCGGTTCCTGCAGGCGCGCCAGCCTGGCGGACGCGCAGCCACGCCTGCCAGACCGCCTCGACCGACGGCGCGGGCGAGGCGAAGACACAGGCCTGCCGCGTCCGGTCCACCGGGCCGGTGCGCCACGCCGTGTCGAAGTTGTAGACCTGCACATGCGGCAGGTCCAGCGCCGTGGCGATGTGCGACAGGCCGCTGTCCACGCCGATGACGCCGGCGCATCCGGCCAGGCGGTCGGTCAGCTGGCCCAGGTCCAGCCGGGGCCAGACGCTGGCGCCCTCACCCAACGCCGCGGCCAGGCGCTGCGCGCGCTGCAGCTCGGCGTCGCTGCCATGGGGCAGGCCGATGCGCAGGCCCTGCGCCTGCAGCTGGCGCGCCAGGTCGATCCAGTGCGCCTCGGGCCAGAGCTTGTCGTCGCGGGAGGTGCCGTGCACCAGGGCGACCTCGTTCGCAGCCTGGCCGGGCTGCGCCGACTGCGCGGACTGGGTGCGCAGGCCGAAATGCTCGGGCCCGTCGGGCACGTAGCCCAGCGCATGGGCGCACAGCACGCGCGAGCGCGCCACGGCATGGATGCGCGGCGGCATGTAGATGGCGTTGTCGGCGACCCAGCGCGTGGGCGCCTCGTAGCCCGAGCCCTCGGTGCGGTTGCCCAGCGCATGGCGCTGCCCGCCGGGGGCCAGCCGCGCCAGCCAGGCCACCAGGGCGGACTTGGACAGGCCCTGCAGGTCGATCACCGCGTCATAGGCCTCGGACTGCAGGTCGGCGCGGAAGGCGCGCCAGGCGGCGCGGGTTTCCTGCGCGAACGGGCGCTTGCGCCAGCGGCGGATCTCGCAGGGGATGACGCGGGCCACGCCCTCGCAGCGCCCGACCAGCGGTGCGAAGCCGCGCTCCACCACCCAGTCGATGCGGGCCCCGGGCAGCGCGCGGCGGATGTCCTGCACCGCAGGCATCGCATGCACCACGTCGCCAAGCGAGGACAGCTTGACGATCAGGATCTTCAACGCCGCCCCTTCAATGCGCCGCCTCGCCGATCACGGCATCGGGCTTGACGCCACGCAGCAGCGCCAGCATCGAGGTCTCGATGCGGTGCAGGGCCTCGGGCGTGTGGCCCTCGAAGCGCAGCACCAGCACCGGGGTGGTGTTGGAGGCGCGCACCAGGCCGAAGCCGTCGGGCCAGTCCACGCGCAGGCCGTCGATGGTGGAGACCTGTGCCGGCGCGTCGAAGCGGGCCGAGGCGACCAGGCGCTCGACCAGCGCGTGGGGCTCGCCCTCGGCGCACTTCACGTTCAGCTCGGGGGTGGAGAAGCTGGTGGGCAGCGCGTCGAGCACGGCGCTGGGGTCGGCCTCGCGCGAGAGGATCTCCAGCAGGCGGGCGCCGGCATAGGTGCCGTCGTCGAAGCCGTACCAGCGCTCCTTGAAGAAGATGTGGCCGCTCATCTCGCCGCCCAGGGGCGAGCCGACTTCCTTCATCTTCGCCTTGATCAGGGAGTGGCCGGTCTTGAACATCAGCGGCTGCCCGCCTGCCTCGGCGATGGCGGGACCCAGGCGCTGCGTGCACTTGACGTCGAACAGGATGGTGCCGCCCGGCATGCGCGCGAGCACGTCGCGGGCGAACAGCATCATCTGCCGGTCGGGGTAGATGTTGTTGCCGCCCTGGGTGACGATGCCCAGGCGGTCGCCGTCGCCGTCGAAGGCCAGGCCCAGCTCCGCGCCGGTGGCAGCCAGGGCGGCGACCAGGTCCTTGAGGTTCTCGGGCTTGCTCGGGTCGGGGTGGTGGTTGGGGAACTCGCCGTCCACCTCGGAGAACAGCTCCACCACCTCGCAGCCCAGGGCGCGGAAGATGGCTGGCGCCGAGGCGCCAGCGATGCCGTTGCCGGAGTCGACCACGATCTTGACCGGGCGGGCCAGGCGGATGTCGCTGGCGATGCGGTCCAGGTAGGCGGGGAAGACGTCCACCTCGCGCACGCTGCCCGGGCGCGTCGCGTCGGGCTGCGGACCCTCCATCGCGCGGCGCAGGGCCTGGATCTCCTCGCCGTGGATGGCGCGGCCGGCCAGCACCATCTTGAAGCCGTTGTAGTCCTTCGGGTTGTGGCTGCCCGTGACCTGGATGCCGCTGGCGCACAGCGTGCTGGCGGCGAAGTACAGCATGGGCGTGGTGACCCGGCCCACGTCGATCACGTCCACGCCCGCGGCGGTGAGGCCGCGCACCAGGGCCGCCGACAGCGACGGGCCGGACAGGCGGCCGTCGCGGCCCACGGCCACGGTGGACTGGCCCTCGCGCAGGGCCGCGGCGCCGAAGGCGCGGCCCAGGGCTTGCGCGACCTCCTCGTGCAGCGTGCTCGGGACGATGCCGCGGATGTCGTAGGCCTTGAAGATGGATGGAGAAAGCTGCATGGGACCGGTTTCCAGATGAGCTGCCACCGGGGGCCGGCCCCGGCAGGAAAACCTGGTGATTGTGGCAGGGATGCGCGCGCGGGGGTGAGTGCGTATCATGGGCCTTCCGCCCGCCCCGGAGACCGCGCCATGACCGCCACCGCCGACCTGACCTGCGCCACCTACGACAGCCCGCTGGGCCCGATGCTGCTGGCAGCCCGCGGCGGCGGGCTGGCCGGCCTGTGGTTCGAAGGGCAGAAGCACTGGCCGCAGGGCTGCGCCGGCTGGCGCCGCGACGACAGGCATCCGGTGCTCGTGCAGGCCAGGGATCAGCTGGACGGTTATTTCGCCGGCCGGCGCGCGCGCTTCGACCTGCCGGTGGACCTGTCGGCGGGCACGGCCTTCCAGGCCCGCGTCTGGCAGGCGCTGCAGCACATTCCCCCGGGCGCCACCGTGAGCTATTCGGCCCTGGCCGCCGGCATCGGCACCCCCGCGGCGGTGCGGGCGGTGGGCGCGGCCGTGGGCCGCAACCCCGTGAGCATCGTGGTGCCCTGCCACCGCGTGCTCGGCGCCGGCGGGGCGCTGACCGGCTATGCTGGCGGGCTGGAGCGCAAGAACGCGCTGCTTCGCCTCGAAGGCGTGCTGCACTGAGCGGCGCGCCGGCGGGCCGCCCTGCGTGTCGCCGGGCGCCGTGCGCCGGAATGCCCCTTCCATGTCTCTGAACGTCCTCGCCGAATTCATCCTGCTGGCCGCCATCTGGGGCGCGTCCTTCCTGTTCATGCAACTGTCCGTCGGCGAATTCGGCGTGATGGCGACGGCCTGGGTGCGCGTGGCCATCGGCGCGCTGTTCCTGCTGCCGCTGGTGGCGTTGCGCGGGCAACTGTCCCTGCTGGGACGCCACTGGAGGCCGATCTTCTTCTGCGGCCTGCTCAACTCGGGGATTCCCTTCGCGCTGTACTCCTTCGCGGTGCTGTCCATCAGCACCGGCCTGGCCGCCATCCTCAATGCGACCACGCCCATGTTCGGCGCGCTGGTGGCCTGGGTGTGGCTCAAGGACCGGCCCGACGCCTCGCGCCTGACCGGCCTGGTGGTGGGCTTTGCGGGCGTGGCCCTGCTGGCGGGCGAGAAGGCCAGCTTCAAGCCCAATGCCTCGGGCATCGCCCCGGCCTGGGCCGTGCTGGCCTGCCTGTGCGCCTGCCTGTGCTACGGCCTGGCGGCCAGCTTCACCAAGCGGCGGCTGACGGGCCTGCCGCCCCTGGTGACGGCCACGGGCAGCCAGATGGGCGCGGCCCTGGGCCTGCTGCTGCCAACGGTGGCCTCGGTGCCGGCGCGCCTGCCGGGCACCACGGCCTGGCTGGCGGTGACGGCGGCCGGCGTCCTGTGCACGGGCGTGGCCTACGTGCTGTACTTCCGCCTGATCGAGAAGGCCGGCCCCGCCCGCGCGCTGGCCGTGCCCTTCGTGGTGCCGGTGTTCGCGGTGATCTACGGCGCGCTGTTCCTGGGCGAGACGCTCACGCCCTGGATGGTGGGCTGCGGCGCGGTGATCGTGCTGGGAACGGCGCTGTCCACCGGCCTGCTGAAGCTGCCAGGCGCGGGCCGCAAGGTGCCGGCGCGTCCCTGAGCCCCATCCCGGCCCGGACCTCCCCCGGCCCTGCGCGCGCCGGGCGATAGCCTGAAAGAGCCATCGGCAGGCGACGCCGTCCGACGCGTCAGCTCGAGCACGGATTCCAGAATGCGTCCGGACACCCCACTGCCAGGACGCAGCCATGAAAGCCCCCCTCGTCGCCACGCTGATCTGCCTGTGCGGCGCCGCCAGCGCGGCGACCTGTGAGACGGGCCCGAGGCCTGACCCGGCGCAGGCCGCCCGGCCCGCCGAGGGCCTGGTCCTGGCCGCCATGGCCTGGCAGGCGCCCCGCGACACCCCGCCGGCAGCGCCCTCCCCGTCCGAACCCCGCCACGACGAGCGCCGCCTGCTGCTGGCCGGGCTCGCGCTGATGGCCGCCATCGCGCTGCGGCGCGCCGGCGGCACCCGATGACCGACACCCCCCTGGCGGGCCGGGCACGGCGGGCCATGGCCTGGAGCACCCTGACCACCGCCGCCCGTTTCGTGCTGCAGCTGGGCGCGCAGGTGGCGCTGGCCCGGCTGCTCGGCCCCGGGCCCTATGGGGTCTACGGCCTGGGCATCGCGGCGCTGGGCTTCGCCACCTTCCTGGCAGGCACGGGCTTGAGCTACAGCCTGATGCTGCGCGAACACATCACGCCGGAGGACATCCGCCTGGCCTTCACCTGGCAGCTGCTGGCCGGCGCCGGCTGCGCGCTGGCCCTGGTGCTGGCCGCGCCGCGGCTGGCGGGCTTCTTTGGCGAGCCCGGCCTGGTGCGGATGCTGCAGTGGCTGGCGCTGGCCTGCCTGCTGACGGCCGCCAGCGGCACCGCCGTGTGCCTGCTGCAACGCGCGCTGGACTTCCGCGGCCTGGGGCTGATCCAGCTGGCCGCCTATGCGGCCGGCTACCTGGGGTGCGGCGTGCCGCTGGCCCTGGCCGGCTGGGGTGCGCAGGCCCTGGCGCTGGCCTGCGTGGTCCAGGCCGGCGTGACGCTGGCGCTGGCCTGGCGGCGCCAGCCCCACCCGGTGCGGCCGCTGCTGCGGCACGCCGGCACCCGCCACGCCCTGGGCACGGGCGGCACCGTGCTGGCCACCAACCTGGTGAACTGGCTGCTGGCCAACCTGGACCGGCTGGTGATCGGCCGGCTGATGAACGCCCACGCGGTGGGCCTGTACACCCAGGCCTGGAATTTCGCGCAGATCCCGGTGACGCTGCTGGTGGGCGCGCTGCAGCCCGCCCTGCTCGCCTCGGGCGCGAAGCTGGCGCAGGACCGCGCGCAGCTGGCCGGGGCGTGGCGACGGGTGCTGGCCTGCGTGATGGTGCTGGTGCCACCCGTGGCGGTGACACTGGCGCTGCTGGCGCATGATCTGGTGCGCCTGCTGTGGGGCCCTGCCTGGGCCGGGGCGGGCGGGCTGCTGGCGCTGATGTTCCTGTGCCTGCCGGCCTGGGCCGCCTGGGGCCTGTCCACGCCCGTGCTGTGGAACACGGGCCGCCGCCACCTGGAGCCGCTGCTGCAGCTTCCCGTGCTGGCGCTGGCCGCGCCGCTGTGGTGGCTGGCCGTGCCGCAGGGGCTGTACGGCGTGGCGGCGGTGTCGGCCCTGGCGATCCACGCGCGGGCGGCGTTCACGGTGCGGGCCGGGCTGCGCGCCCTGGGCCTGCCGGCCTCGCTGCTGCTGCCACTGGTGGCGCGGGGCGGATTGCTGGCCTCGGCCTGTGCGGGGGTGGTGGCTGCGGCGATGGCGGCCCTCGATGCCGGTGTCCATGCCGCGGCCTCGCTGGGCGCCGGCACAGGCGCCGCGCTGCTGGTGGCCCTGGCCGTGGCCGGCCTGGCGCCGGCGCTGCTGGGGGACGAGGTGCGGCGCGCGCTGTCCGGGCTGCGGCCCTTCACCGACGCCCCGCGCGACATGGCGCAGGCCCGCCCATGACCCCGGCACGGCGCGCCTCACCGGGGCTGCTGCCCTGGGTCTTTCCCGCCATCCTGGCCGTCACCGCGCTGAACGTGGTGCTGACGAACCGCGACCTGACCCAGGGCTTCGCCCAGCTCCAGGTGATCGCCGAGCCGGTGCGGCCGGCCGCGGTGGCCTGGTTGCAGCGCGGCGTGTCGCTGCTGCTGCTGCTGGCTGCCGTGGAGCAGATCGCCAACCACCTGGCCCTGCGCCTGCGCACGCCCTCGGCCCTGCTGCTCGGCACCTTCCTGGCGTACTGGGCGGGCAGCACCGGCCTGCCGGCTTTCCTCGGCGCGAACCCGCAGGTGAGCCACGAGCTGCTGTACGCGCTGGGCGCGGGGACGGCGGCCTGCCTGGCCAGCCCGTCCGAGCGGGACCGCATCCTCGCGCTCGCGCGCGACACGCTGTTCGTGCTGATGCTGGCGGGCGTGGCCCTGGTCCCGCTGCGCCTGCACATGGTGCTGGACACCACCTATGCCGAGGGACTGCTGCGCGGGCTGCCCCGCTTCGGCGGGCTGGCCGCCCACCCGGTGTCGCAGGGGATGATGGCGCAGGTCGCGCTGCTGCTGCTCCTGGCCCGCCCCTACCGGCGCCGCAGCCTGCGCCTGGCGGCCTGGGTGCTGGGACTGGGCGTGCTGGTGATGGCACAGTCGAAGACGGCCTGGTTCGCGTTCCTCCTGTCCGGCGGGGCGATGGCCTGGGCGCGCCATGGCCGAGCCTTCCAGGCCCGCCTGGCGGACCCGCGCAGGAGCGGCTTCGGCGTTGCAGTGAGCGCCCTGGCCGCGTTGGCGGTGGTGGCCGTCGCCGCCACGCTGCTGTTCGCCGACGTGGCCGGCCGGTTCGGGGCCTTCCTGGCCAGTGACCAGGGGGCCCAGCTCGTGTCCCTGACCGGGCGCGACCGCATCTGGGCGGCCGCCGCGCAGGAATGGGCGGCGCACCCGGTGTTCGGCTACGGCCTGTCGCTGTGGGATGCCGCGTACCGGGCCAGCATCGGCCTGCCGCAGGCCACGCATGCGCACAACCAGTTCATGGACGACGCAGCGCGCGCCGGCACCGTGGGCGCCGTGGCGCTGGTGGCCTACGCGGGCGTGCTGCTGGCGCTGTCGCTGCGGCAGGCGCGGGCCAGCGCGGGGCTGTCCGTGGCGCTGTTCCTGGCCATCGCGCTGCGCGCCATCAGCGAGGTGCCGCTGGGCCTGCAGGGCTATGACCCGGAGCTGTTCACCCACCTGCTGCTGCTGGTGACGCTGGCGGGTGCATCGGCAACGGCCTCGGCACCTGCACCGGCATCGACACCTGCGCCCGGCACGCCGCCCGCGCCGCGCCTGCGCCCCCTTTCCTTGCGCCATGGAGGTGCCGGATGAACTTCTCGGTCGTGATCCCCCTGTACAACAAGGCCCGCTTCGTCGAGGGCGCGGTGGCCTCGGCGCTGGCGCAGACGCTGCCGGCGCTGGAGGTGATCGTCGTCGACGACGGCTCCACCGACGGAGGCGCGCAGGCCGTGGCCGGCGTGGGCGATCCCCGCGTGCGGCTGGTGCGGCAGTCCAACGCCGGCGTGTCGGCCGCGCGCAACCGCGGCATCGCGCTGGCCCGGGGCGAGTGGGTGGCCTTCCTCGATGCGGACGATGCCTACCACCCCGGCTTCCTCGCCGCGCTGGCGCGGGCCCACGCGGCCTGCCCGCAGGCGGACCTGCTGGGCACGGGCTTCCGCACCCTGGCGGAGGCCGGCGGACGCGCCATCGAGCCCTGGCCCGTGCCCGCCGGCTTCTGCGAGGTGGAGGTGGTGGAGGACCTGCGCGAGCGCTGGATGCGCGGGTCCTCCCTGTGCGCCAGCAGCGCGGCGGCGCGCGCGAGCCGGCTGCGCGCGATGGCGCCGTGCTTCGTCGAGGGGGAACACCACGGCGAGGACCTGGACCTGTGGTTCCGGCTGGCGGACGCGGCACCCGTGGCCCTGGTGAACGCGCCGCTGGCCACCGTGCGCGAGGTGCCGGGCAGCCTGTCGGCCACCGCCCGGCGCACGCTGGCGCCCTTCCTGGTGCGCATGCGCCAGCAGGCCCTGGCGGGCGCGCTGCCCGCGCGCCACCGCCGCTCGGCCCTGTGGTTCGTCTCGCAGCAGGAGGTGACGCTGGCACGCGCCGCGCTGGCCGCGGGCCGGCGCGGGGAGGCGCTGCGCTGGCTGATGCAGGCGCGGCGCGGCGTCGTCGGCCGCCGCTGGTGCCTGACGCTGGCCATGGCCCTGCTGATGCCCTGCGGCGTGGCCGGGCGCTGGCAACGCTGGCGCCTGCGCAGCGCCCAGGCGTTTGCCGAGGCGCCGCCGCAGGACCTGACCCAGGCGCAGGCGCAGGTGCCATGACCCCCGCCCGCATGGCGCCACCACCGCCCGGCAGCTGCCCGGTGACGGTGATCATCAAGGCCCTCAACGAGCAGGCCCGCATCGCCCGCGCCGTGGAGACGGCCCTGGCTGCCGTGGCCGGGGTGGGCGGCGAGGTGGTGCTGGCCGACTCGGCGTCCACGGACTGCACGGTGGACATCGCCAGCGCCTACCCGATCCGCATCGTGCAGCTGACGGACCCGCGCGAGCGGTGCTGCGGCATCGGCCCGCAGCTGGGGTTCCAGCACTCGCGTGGGGAGTTCGTGTACCTGATGGATGGCGACATGGAGCTCGACCCCGCCTTCCTCGCGCAGGCGCTGGCCTTCCTCGCCCAGCACCCGGAGGTGGCCGGCGTGGGCGGGCGGGTGGTGGAGCGCAACCTCGACACCCTGGAGTACCGCGAGCGCCAGGCCCGCGAAGCCCGCGAGCCGCACCGCGTGCCCGGTCCGGTGGACCGGCTCGACGGCGGCGCGCTGTACCGGCGCCTGGCGATCCAGGAAGCGGGCTACCTGTCCGACCGCAACCTCCACAGCTACGAGGAGTTCGACCTCGCCGCGCGCCTGCGCTCGCGCGGCTGGAAGCTGTGGCGGTTGCCCGATGCCGCGGTCAGCCACGAGGGCCACCGCGTGCCCGCCCTGCGGTTGCTGGCACGGCGCTGGGCTTCGGGCTATGCCTGGGGGCCGGGCGAGTTGCTGCGGGCCGCCCTGGGCCGGCCCTGGCTGCGGCTGGTGCTGCGCGACGTGCGGGAACTGTGGCTGTATGCCGGGGTGTGGGCCTGGTGGTCGAGCCTGGCTGCGGCGGCCTGGGCCGTGACCCCGGGGGCGGCTGGCGTGGGTGCGGTGCTGGCGCTGACCCTGGCCCCGCCTCTGGCGATGGGCCTGCGCAAGCGCTCGCTGGCGCGCGGCACCCATGCGGTGCTGGCCTGGTGCGTGTGCGCGGCCGGCCTGGGGCGCGGCCTGCTGCGGCGGCGCCGGCCGCCGCAGCGGCCCATTGCCAGCCGCATCCTGCGCGAGCCCCAGGGGCAGGTGCCGCCGGCGGCCACCGGACCGCAGGCGGACCTGTTGAACCTCTCACGGGGACACCGCCATGGCCCATGACCCCTCGCACCCGCCCGAGCGCGCCGGCGGCGAACCCGTGATCTACATCGCCTGTCCCTGGACGCCCGTGGGCGGCGGCATGTTCAAGGTGGCGGATTACCTGATCCAGTCGCAAGCCGGGGACACCAGGGACCTCACCGGCCCGGCCGGCGAATCGTCCACCGGCCTCGCGGGCGGGGAACGCCGTGCCCGCCTGCTGCCGCTGGACACGCGTGGCGACGGCAGCGCGGCGGCATCACTCCTCACGCTGGCCCGCGCGATCGCCCGGCTGGCGCGGGACCACCGCACCGGACGGGTGGCGGGCGTGCACGTGAACATGGCCGAGCGCCTGAGCCTCGTGCGCAAGAGCGTGCTGCTGGCGGCCTGCCGGGCGATGGGGATCCCGGTGGTGCTGCACCTGCATGCGGCGCAGCTGCACCGGGCCTGGCCGCGCTTTCCCCGGCCCCTGCGCTGGATCGTGCGGCAGGTGTTCGCCCTGCCGGCGGCCTGCATCGTGCTGGGGCGGCAGTCCGCCGACTTCGTGGTGCGCGAGCTGCGCGTGCCGCGCGAGCGGGTGGAGGTGGTGATCAACGGCGTGCCGCAGCCCCGGCCCGCGGACCGCCGCGCCGACGGACCGCCGCGGCTGCTGTTCGTCGGCAACCTGTCCGGGCGCAAGGGCGTGCCGGAACTGCTGCAGGCGCTGGCCCTGCCACCGCTGGCGGCGCTGCAGGCGCAGCTGACGCTGGTGGGCGGGGGCGACCTGCCCCACTGGCGTGCGATGGCGCACGGCCTCGGCCTGGGCCAGCGCGCGCGATTCGAGGGCTGGGCCGACCAGCCGCGCGTGGGCCAGCTGCTCTCGCAGTCCGACGCGCTGGTGCTGCCCTCCCACGACGAGGGCCTGCCGCTGGCGATCCTGGAGGCGCTCGCGCACGGCGTGCCCGTGGTGTGCACGCCCGTGGGCGAGATTCCCCATGTGCTGACCGACGGGCGGCAGGCCTGCTTCGTGCCTGCGGGGGATGCGCAGGCCCTGGCCCGGACACTGGCGCAGCTGCTGGCGGATGCGCGCCTGCGCGAGGACCTCGCGCGGCAGGGCCAGGCGCTGTGGCGCGAGCACTTCACCCTGGCCCGCTTCTTCGAGCGCATCGCCACCATCCATCGGCGGCACTTCGGCGTCTCGGCGGCCCCCGCGTCCGCCAGCCGCAGCGGGCCGGTGCCGGCCGCCCTGCCGGAGGAGAGTATCGGATGAGGACACTCGCCGACGAGGTGCCGCGCGGCACCGTGCTGCGGGCCGATGTGTGCGTGGTGGGCGCGGGGCCTGCCGGCATCTCGCTGGCGCTGGCGCTGTCCGGGCGCGGGCTGTCGGTGCTGCTGCTCGAGGCGGGCCGCCGGCCGCAGGACCCGCTGGCGCAGGCACTGTACGAGGGCGAGCTGGCCAACCCGCAGCACAGCCCGCCCCACCGGTACCGCATGCGCGGGCTGGGCGGCTCCAGCACGCGCTGGGGCGGGCGCTGCATGCCGTTCGACCCGATCGACTTCGAGCGGCGCGACTGGGTGGACGCGCCGGGCTGGCCCATCGCCTACGACGAGCTGCGGCCGCACTACGTGGCGGCCAACGCCCTGGCGGAGGCGGGCCGCTTCGCCTACGACGCGCGCGAGGCCTTCCCCGCCCTGCCCCCGCTGGTCACCGGCTTCAACAGCGACATCGTGCGCACCACGGGCCTGGAGCGATTTTCCTGCCCCACGGATTTCGGCCGCCGCTACGCGCGCCGGCTGCAGCTCGCGACCGACGTGCAGGTGCTCGAAGGGGCCGTGTGCACCGCGATCCGCCTGCAGGCGGACGGCCTGGCGGTGGACTGGCTGGACATCGCCACCCTCGCGGGCAACCGCCTGCGGGCCCGGGCCCGCGCCGTGGTGCTGGCGGCCGGCGGGCTGGAGACGGCGCGCCTGATGCTGTGCTCCAACGACGTGGTGCCCCAGGGCGTGGGCAACCGGCACGACGTGGTGGGCCGCTACTACATGTGCCACCTCGCCGGCAACGTGGGCACGCTGGAGATCCACGGCACGCCCGCGGACGTGCGCCATGGCTACGAGGTGGACGCGGACGGCGTGTACTGCCGGCGCCGCCTGTCCATCGCCCACTCGCACCAGCGGCACGAGGGCCTGCTCAACGCCGTGGCGCGGCTGCACTTCCCGCGCATCACGGACCCGTCGCACGGCAGCGGCGTGCTCTCGGGCCTGTTCCTGGCGCGGCGCTTCATCAGCTACGAGTACGGCCGGCGCCTGCAGGACCCGCAGGCCGGCTCGCTGGCGGCGCAGGCGCGCCACCTGCGCAACCTCGTGTGCGACGGCGCGGACACCGCGGCCTTCCTGGGCCACTGGATCGCGCGGCGCACGCTGGCGCAGCGCAAGTTCCCCTCGGTGATCCTGCGAAACCGCACCAACCGCTTCAGCCTCGAGCTCCACGGCGAGCAGGTGCCCCACCCGGCCAGCCGGGTGTCGCTGGGCGACACGGTGGACGCGCTGGGCCTGCGGCGGCTGCGGGTGGACTGGCGCCACCAGCCGCAGGACATCGACTCGCTGGCGCGCACGCTGGACTGGATCGCCGCCGAGTTCGCCCGCACGGGTGCCGGCCGACTGCGGTTCCGGCGAGAGACGCTGGAGGAGGACCTGCTGCGCCACGGCGCCTACGGCGGCCACCACATCGGCACGGCACGCATGGGGCTGGACCCGCGCACCAGCGTGGTGGACGCGCAGTGCCGGGTGCATTCGGTGCGCAACCTGTTCGTGGCCGGCAGCGCGGTGTTCCCTACCGCCAGCCAGGCCAACCCGACGCTGACGCTGGTGGCGCTGTCGCTGCGGCTGGCGCAGCACCTGGCCAGCCGGCTGCTGCCGAGGCAGGCGCCGGCCACCCCCGTCGTGCCGCTCGATGGCCCGGCGGCCGTCCACCCGGCGATCCCGGCCTAACCGGAAGGAGATGCCATGCGCGTTCTGGTACTGGGGGGAACAGGCTACATCGGCGCCCGCCTCTGCGCGTCGATGAAGGCCAGCGGGTGGGCCACCCCCGTGTGCGCGAGCCGCCACGGCGGGCCGCACGCGATGCGGCTGGACACCTGCGACGAGGCGGCGCTGGCGCACGCCCTGCGGCAGGTGGATGCCGTGGTCCATTGCGTGACGGGCAGCGCACAGGCCATCGCGCAAGGCGCACAGGTGCTGGCGCGGGCGGCCGCCACGGCGAAGGTGCTGGCCGTGGTCCACCTGAGCAGCATGGCCGTGTACGGGGATCGCGAAGGCCGGGTCGACGAGGCCACGCCGCTGCTGCCCGCCCGGGCCTGGTACGGCCGGGCCAAGCAGGAGGCCGAGGCCGCGATGCGCGGGCTGGCGGCCTCGGGCGGCGCCGTGACGGTGCTGCGGCCGGGGTGCGTGTGGGGGCCGGGCAGCTGGCTGTGGGTGGGGCGCGTCGCGCAGTGGCTGCAGGCGGGCCGCCTCGGCGACCTGGGCCCGGGCGGTGACGGCTGGACCAACGGGGTGCATGTGGACGATGTGTGCGAGGCCACCCTGCAGGCCCTGCGTCATCCGCCAGCGGCGGGCGCCTGCCGCGTGCTGAACCTGGCTGCGCCCGACAGCCCCCGGTGGAACGACTACTTCGCGGGACTGGCCCTGGCCATCGGCGCCACGCCCCTGCGCCGCATTCCGCCGCTGCGCCTGCGGCTGGATGCGTGGGTCGCCGGGCCGGTGCTGCAGGCCGCGCGCCGGTGGGCGCCCGGGCCGGCAGACCGCTGGCCCTGGCCGGTCACGCCACAGCTGGTGGACCTGTGGGCGCGGCAGCTGCGGATGGACGGGTCCGCCGCGACGCGTGAACTGGGCCTGGCCTGGGTGCCGTTCGAGCGCGCCATCCAGCAGGGCGCCGCCTGGTGGCTCACGCGCCAGGCGCACGCGGTGCAGGCCGGGTACGCCTGACGACCCGGCCGGATTCAGCCAGGCGGCTGGCGCAGCCCCTGCAGCGCCAGCCGCAGCGCGCGGGCGATGAACAGCGGATTGCCCAGCACATAGCGGCCGAACAGGCGGCGAGGCTCGCACGCGAGCCGCCACGCCCACTCGAGCCCGCAGCGGCGCACCAGCCCGGGCGCGCGGACCGCGCGGCCGCCCAGGAAGTCCAGGATGGCGCCGCCGCACACGATCAGGCAAGGCTCGAACAGCGCGGCGCGCAGCGCCTGCGCCACCTGCTCCTGCCGGGGCATGCCCATGGCCAGCACCACCAGCCGCGGCCGGTGCGCCACGGCCAGGTCGACGTAGCGGTCCTGCGGCAGGAAGCCGTGGGCGGTCACGCACACGCTGCCCGGCGCGAGGTCCCGTTCGATGGCGGCCCGCGCCCGGGACAGCCAGGGCTCCTGCGTGCCGAACAGCGCAATGGACGGGCTGCGCTGGCCCCGCAGGAGCCGGGGGATGAGGTCCGTGCCATTGAGGTTCAGCCCCGGCCGCTGGTTGAGCAGCGCCATGAGCAGGGCCATGCCGACGCCGTCGCGCAGCAGGGTGTCCGCGCCCTGCAGCGCCTCGAAGAACCGCGCATCCCGGGCGGCGCTGTTCAGGGCGTGCGCGTTGACGAAGGCCAGCACATGCGGCCGGGCCGGGCAAGCCAGCCACTGCAGCAGCTGGCGCTGGCCGGACGGGCCCTGCACGCGCGTGACATGGCGCACCAGCGCAGCCCAGCGCCCGGCCCAGGCATTCACGCGGACCGGCCCGTGGCGTTGAGCACGGCCCCGACCACGGTGACGCTGAACTCGCGCAGCGCGCCCGTCACCCCGGCCAGGCCCGGCACGCTGCTGCTGTCGCGGCAGGCCACCACCAGGGCCGCGCCGCATCGCGCGGCCACCGTGCCCGCGTCGGCGCAGGCGCCGAAGGCGGGCGTGTCCACCAGGATCACCTCGAAGCTCGATCGCAGCGCGGACAGCAGGCGCGAGAACCCGTGGCGCGCCAGCAGCTCCTGCGGGTTGGGCGGGGCGATGCCGGCGGGCAGCAGCGACAGGCCGGGCAGCGACGGGATGTCGACCACCGTGTCGATGCCCAGGCGCCCCGCCAGCACCCCCGACAGGCCCACGCGCCCCGGCACGCCGAACAGGCGGTGCTGGCGCGGGCTGCGCAGGTCGGCATCGATCACCAGGGTGCGCTTGCCCAGTTGCGAGAACAGCGCCGCGAGGTTGGCCGTGAGGTAGCTGCGGCCTTCGCGCCGGCCCGGGCTGACAACCGCCAGCGCGGCATGGCGGGCGTCGTTCTCGAACCAGCGCAGCATCAGCTGGCTGCGCAGGGTGCGCAGGTTCTCGACGGTGGGGTTGTCCGGCTGCCAGGCGGCGACAAGCTCGCTGCCCAGGCCGGCGTCGCGCGGCAGGCTCACATGGCCGAACTGCACCGACAGCGCGGCGCGCACGTCCTGGGCGCAGACCAGCCCCATCTCAATGCCGGCCTCGCCATAGAGCTGGCCGGTCTGGCGCTGGTGCGCGTGAATGCGCTCGGCATCGTGCGCGGACAGGCGGCCGCACTCGACCATCAGTGCGCCCAGGGTCAGGCTGGCCTGTCGGCTGGCGGGCAGCAGGGCCTCCGGGTCACGCGACAAGGGAAGGACACGGGTGTTCATGCGTGGCTCCCGTTGGACAGCAGCGACAGGCGCCGCTGCACCGGCGGCAGCGCCTTGAAGCCGGGATGGGCCGGCGGCACGCTGGCGAGGACCGGCAGGTCGGTGGCCATGGCGATGTCGTCGGCGCTGCGCACGCGGCGGTTGGCCAGCTCCAGCAGCAGCGCGCCGATGACGGCCAGCGCCAGGCCGGCCAGCGTGGCCACGGCCACCGCCTGCTGCGGGCTGGGCCCGGCCGGCGCCTGCGGCTCCACGGCGGGCGCCAGCAGCATCAGGTTGGTCTGCGTGGTCAGGCTCTGCAGCCGGCTCTTGGAGGCATTGGCGCTGACGGCCTCGAAGGCGCGCTGGGCGGCATCCACGTCCTGCTTCAGGAGCGCCAGGTGGGCCCGGTCCTTGTTCAGGGCCAGCACGCGGGCGCGCTGCGCATGGAGCGCACCGGCCAGCTCGCCCTCGCGCGCGCGGCCGGCCTGGAAGCTGGTGTCGATGCTGCGGCCGATGCGCGCCGTCTCGGCGGACAGGAGGGACTGCAGCGCCGCGAGCTCGGCCTCCAGGCGCTGCATCTGCGGGTGGCGTGGGCCCAGCGTGGCGCCGGCCTGCTGCGCCTGCGCCTCCAGCCGCGCGATATCGGCCTTCAGGCCGTTGACCAGCGGGCTTTGCATGACCTCGGCCACCGTGTCGCGCGAGGCGGCGCGCTTGCTCTGGCTGTCGGTGGTCTGGGCCTGCACCTGCGCCAGCTGCAGGGACAGCTCGTTGAGCCGGGCGACCTCGTGGTCAGCCTGCTCGTTGCCCACGATGCCCGCGCGCTGCTGGAACTCCGACAGCCGCACCTGCGCCTGCTCCAGCTTCTGCCGGCTGGTGCGCACCTGTTCCTCGAACCAGCTGGCGTCCTGCTTGGCCGGCCCGGTCTTGAGCTCCAGGCTCACGTCGACGAAGGCGCGGGCCACGGCGTTGGCCACGCGCGCCGCCTCGCCCGGGTTGCGGCCCATCCAGTGGATGTGGATGATGTTGCTCTCGCGCGCGGGCTTGACCTCCAGCCCCTGCTGCACGGCCCGCACGCGGTCGCGCCGCCGCTCGTCGCCCAGGGGCGCCGCGTCGGGGTTGCGACGCAGTTCCTCCGCGTACAAGGCCTCGACCGCGCGCGCCGACACGCGCTCGCTGCGGGCGATGTCGATCTGCGTGGCCATGTAGCTGGCCAGCAGGGCCGGCGCGTAGCCGCCGCCCACGTCCGAGGCCTGCACGTCCACCAGCACCGGGGCGCGGGCGCTCCACCAGGTGGGGCGCAGCAGCACCCAGGCCAGCACGGCGGCCAGCGTGGCCAGCAGGATCAGGCCCGCCGCGGCCCAGCGCGCGCGCAGGATGGAGAAGAACTGCAGCAGGCTCATGGGGCCCTCCAATCGTGAGTCCAGTCTTGCGTCCGGTCGTCGGTCCGGTCGTGGGTCCGGGGGGCGGTTTGGCCCCGGGTGCGCAGGCCGGCAGGCACAGCCCTCAGAACAGGCTCTCGCGCACGAAGATCACATCGCCGGGCTGCACCAGGTCGGTCAGCGCCGGGGTGGTCTGCACCACGGCGCCGTCCGGGCCGGCGCGGTGCAGGCGCAGGCGGTTGTGGCTGCCCCGCGCGGTGGGCCCGCCGCCCGCGGCCAACGCCTGCATGACGGTCATGTGCCGCTCCACGCGGTAGGGGCCGGGCTTCTGCGCCTCGCCGTAGATGTAGAACAGCGGCGCGCGCGGCACGTAGAGGGAGTCGCCAGCGGCCAGCGGGATGTCGTCGTCCGGCACGCCCCCGCTGAACAGCGCGGCGATGTCGATGACGCGGCGGAAGGCCTTGCCCTCGCGCACGCCGGTGACGACCAGCATGTCGTCGCCCAGCGGGGTGACGCCCCCCGCTGCGGCCAGCATCTCGCTGGCGCGCACGTGGGCCGTCTCCAGCGGGAAGCGGCCCGGGCGCGTGACCTGCCCCAGCACGGCGACCTGGTGGCCCCGCACCTGCAGCAGGTTGATGTTGACCTGCGGGGCCTTGAGGAAGCGCCCCTGGCGCAGCGCGTCTGCGATGCGCTTCTCGGCCTCGCCCAGGGACAACCCCCCCAGCTGCACGGCACCGACCAGCGGGTAGCTGATGCCGCCGTTCTCGGACACGCGGGCCTCGACCGTGAGGTCCGGGTTCTGGAACACCTGCACGCGGATGGCGTCCCCCGGGCCGAGCCGGTATTCCGCACCATTCGGCGCCGCCCCAGCGGGCACGGCCATCAGCCAGATCAACCAGGACAGGGCGAGGGCGCACAGCGCGCGAAGCGGGGACAGGCGGACGGTCATGGCGGATCTCCCGGGGAACATGGAGGGCGGGCGAAGGCGGGCAAGGCAAAGGAGCCTCAGAACTCGACCCGCGCCCCGAGGGCGTAGATCGTGGCGCGGAAGTCGTAGGCGCCCAGGCTGGCGTCGCGCCGCTCGCCGCGCACCGAGGCCGTGAGCGCCAGCGGCCGGGCGGGCAGCCACTCCAGCGTGAGGGCGGCCCAGCGGGTGCGGTCCTCGCGGCCGGCGTCGGGCGCCGCGGGGGAGACGGTGCGCCAGTCGCGCGCCTCGCGGGCCAGCCGCAGGCGCAGGGTGGTCTTGCCGGAGGGCTGCCACGAGGGCTCGAGGTGCCAGCGCCAGCCGCGCACATGCCCGCCGCCGGCGAACTCGTAGCTGCCCAGTTCGCGGGCCAGGCCGGCCTCGACGCGCGTGCGGGGCGAGTAGGTCCAGGTCACGCTGGCCGTGCCGACGGCGCCGCGGAAATCGCGCTCGCCGGCCGCCTCGTGCCGGCGCGACAGCCGGCCCGCCTGCGCCTGGAAGACAGTGCGCCCCCCGGCCGGCCAGCGCAGGGTGGCGAAGGGCTCGGTCTCGCGAAAGTCGGGGGCCTGGCCGCTGCGGTACTCGCCGTCGCCCCGGCGCCATTGCAGCGTGGCCAGCGCGCCGGAGGCGAACTCGTAGCCCAGGCCGGCGCGGGCGCTGCGCACGCGGGGGCTGGACTCCAGCGATCGCGGGTCGTCGCTGGCGCTGCTGGAACGCTCCACCCCGGCCAGCGCGCGCCAGCCGCCGCCGGGCAACCAGGCGGCCTCGAGCAGGTCGTCGCGCTCGATGCGGCGCGCCGCGCGCGCGGTGGCCATGGCGGCGTCGGTGATGTCGCGGTACTGCCGCCGCTGCGCACTGGCCGTGCCCTGCAACCGCGGCGTGACCTGGAACTCCCAGGCAGCGCGGTAGTTGAGCGTGCGGTAGTCCAGCGCGGACAGGTCGCGGAAGCGGTGGCGGGCGGCCTCGGCGTCCAGCGTCAGGCGCTGCAGGCTGTAGCGCTTGTCCAGGCGCACGCCCGAGGACAGCACCAGGACCTCGTCGGACACGGCGGCGGGGGCGCGCAGCACGTTGGTGTCGTGCTCCACGCGCGCACCGGCGCGCCAGCGCAGGGTGTCGGCGGGTTCAGCCTCACCGGCGTGCGCGGCGGGTGCCATCGCCCCGGGGACCTGGGCCTGCGCCGCACAGGCGAGCAGGCCGGCCGCGGCGGCCACGGCGGCGCGGCCGGCCCTGCGCGGGCGACCCGCGGCACGCGACAGTGCGGCAGGGCGGCCAGGGTGGCCGATCGGGCAGGCAGCGACCTCGGGGGATTTCACACGGCGTCCTTGGTTGTTCGCACGCGAGCCATGGTGTCGATGAGGCTGCGCCCCAGCAATGGCCCGATCGGGCTACGGGAGCACGCGGGGTGTGCAGCCTGTCGCATGGCGGGGGCCGGCAGCCTGGCGTCAGTACGCCGACCGGTCGCTGAACACCAGCCGCACGGTGCGCAGGATGATGTAGAAGTCCAGCCCCAGCGACCAGTGACGCAGGTAGTCCAGGTCGTGACGCACGCGGGCCTCCATCTTCTGCAGCGAGTCCGTCTCGCCACGCAGGCCGTTGACCTGGGCCCAGCCGGTGATGCCCGGCTTGACCTTGTGGCGGACCATGTAGCTCTTGATCTGCGAGCGATACAGCTCGTTGTGCGCCACCGCGTGGGGCCGCGGGCCCACGATGCTCATGCGCCCTTGCAGCACGTTGAAGAACTGGGGCAGTTCGTCCAGCGAGGTGCGGCGCAGGAAGGCCCCCAGCGGCGTGATGCGCGCGTCGCCGCGCTGCGCCTGCCGGATGGTGCCGCCGTCCTCCACCACGGTCATGGAGCGGAACTTCCACACCACGATCTCCTCGCCGTCCAGCCCATAGCGGCGCTGGCGGAAGATCACCGGCCCCGGCGAGGTGAGCTTGACCGCCACGGCGATCAGCAGCAGCAGCGGCGACAGCAGCAGCAGGATCGCCACGGACAGCACCAGGTCGCTGGCCCGCTTGGCCAGGCCGGCCGGCCCGCGCAGCGGCGTCTCGCACACGGAGATCACCGGCAGGCCGCAGACGGAGTCCGCATGGCCCTGGATCAGGTCGGTGACGAACATGTCGGGCACGAAGTAGACGGAAGCCGTGGTGTCCTGCAAGGCATCGAGCAGTGCCTTGATGCGCGGCTGCGAGGCCATGGGCAGGGACAGGTAGATCAGGTGCACGCGCTGCGACTTGACGAAGGCGGCCACCTCACCCAGCCGGCCCAGGAAGCGGTGGCCGCCACCTGTCCGCCCGTCCTGCCGGTCGTCGAAGCACCCCAGCAGGGAGATGCCGGCATCGCGCGAGGCCGCCAGTCGGTCGGCCAGGGCCTGGCCCTGCGGGTTCAGGCCCACCACCACGGCGCGCAGCGGCGGCCCCTGCAGGCGTACCAGGTGCGGCGCGGCACGGCGCAGGCCGGCATGCGCCAGCAGCACCAGCGCCGGCGCCAGCCAGGTCCAGTGCAGCAGCACGCGCGGCGAGAGCTGGCCCAGGGTGCCGGTGACGATCCCCAGCGCCCCCAGCAGCGCCAGCATCCAGGCCCACCCCGCCAGCACCTGGGCGGCCACCGCGCCGACGCTGGCGTGCAGGGGCGTGCGGCCGGGATACGACAGCGCGAACACCAGCACGGAGGTGAACAGCCAGCCGGGCGTGACCGTGCCCTCGTGCCACCACGCCAGCGCCCACAGCGACAGCACGGCGAGCCCCGGCTCGAGCAGCGCCTCCACGGCCCGCAGCAGGCCGCTTTCGCTGCGCGCGGGGGGCGGGGCGGTGGCGGGGCGGGCGCTAGGTGCCATCGCGGGCCCGGGTCATGCGGCGCCCCGGGCTAGGCATGGGCCGTCGGCCGGGTCAGCTTGGCCACGGCCTGCGCGCGATTGGACACGTCGAGCTTGCTGAAGATGCTCTTCATGTGGTTCTTCACCGTGAACTCGCTGATATGGAGGATGCAGCCGATCTCGGGATTGGTCTTGCCCATCGCGACCCAGGCCATGATCTGGCGCTCGCGGTCACTGAGGACGCCCGGGGGTGGCACGAGGGCGGCCAGCGGGTGGCGCGCGGCGGGAAGGCCGCAGAGGGAGGAAGCGGTGGACGCGTTGGAGGCGGCGGATGGGGGGAGGGCGGCCTGCGCGTGCAGGCGCCCGGCCTCCGCCAGCGGCGGCATGCGGCGCAACGCGGTGTCGATGAAGGGCACCAGCAGTTGCAGCGCCCGGGGCTGGGCTTCGTCGGCGCGGGCGCGCCAGGTCAGGGCCGCGAACACGCGCTCGCCGGCCGGCACGGCCTCGCGGGTGCCGTGGACCACGGCGGTGCGCAGGCAACCCAGGGCCGGGTCGGGCGCCACGGCCGCCGCCCCGCTTCCGGGGGGCGCACACAGGCCCGCGCAGCCATGAACGTCGACCTGGCAAGGCGCATGCTGCGCCGCCACCCAGCAATCGCGCAGGTAATGCGCCAGCGGCAGCCAGCGCGCCGCGCGGGCCTGGCCGGTGCGCAGGCCGGGCAGGCTGGAGACCAGGTCCACCTGCACCATGCCGGCGCGGAAATCCCCCCAGGCCGCGAGGAACAGCTCGTGCGGCAGCAGGGCCTGCACCTCGCCGCGCAGCCAGCGCCACAGGTCCTGGTGGGTGGCGAGGCTGGCACCTTGCGCGGCCACGCGCAGGAATTGCAGCGGATCGGCGGGCTCGGCAGCGCAGGGAACCGGCATGGTGGGCGGGGCGGCGTGAGGAAAGTGTCGAAGGCCACGTCGAAGGGCATCGGCGAAGCATGGACCCTGATCCTGCGTGAGCCGGACAGGAGCCCCCTGTAGGTGCCCGGCGTACGCCTGCGTCGGCTGCTGTCGCGCCTGCGGCCGGGCAGGCGCGACTACACTGGCAAAGACCCCTTCCCTTCGCTTCCGGCCCCTTGCGCCCCCTCCACCGTGGCCCTCACGCCCTCCCCCGATGACGCGGCTGCCCAAGGCTTCGTGCCGGGCCGCACCCACGCGCAGCGCCTGCGCGAGGTCTATCGCTCGGCGGGCTGGCCCTGCCAGGATGCGATCGAGCTGGAGCTGCTGGCCGCCGGCCTGCTCGAGCGGGTGCGCGACGCGCATGGCCGCGAGACCGTGCGGCTGACTGATGCCGGTTTGCGCGTGGCGGCAAGGCAGGTCGCGGCCAACCGCGCCGGACTCTCGCAGCACGAGGCTCTGGTGCAGCAGGTGGCCCTGCAGGTGTCGCGCGCCGGCCGCATCGCGTGGCGCGGGCTGTCGCTGCGCGCCCAGGTGCCGGGGCTGCAGGACGGCGCGCTGCAGTGGGTGGTGGCGCGGCCCGACGTGTTTTCCATCCGCAACACCTCGGTGCCCGAGTACGTCGAGCCCATCGTGCACGAAGTGAAGGTGCGGCGCGCCGACTTGCTGGGAGACCTGCGCAAGCCGGCCAAGCGCGCAGCCTACCTGGACCTGGGCGAGTGCTGGTACGTGCTGGGGCAGGATGCCCGGGGGCGGCCGATTGCGCAGCCCGAGGAGATACCGCCGGAGTGTGGCGTGATGCTGGCACAGGGGGAGCGCCTGGTCGTGGCGCGGGCGGCGAGCCGGCGCGCGCGCACCGCCCTGCCCTTCGGGGTATGGATGGCGCTGGCCAAGGCCAGCCCCCTGCCTGTCGTGGAAGACGCGGATGCACAGGGGCTGCTGCCGGACTCTCCGGATTGAAGGCGGATGTGCCGCCGGGCCCCGCCCGCAGCGCACAGCCCAAAGGGCCTCAGGTCGGCGGCGGCTTGGCGCCCGGATCCTCGGGCTGCGCCGGCTTCCAATCCGCTGCGAATTCCGGCTCCACGGGCAGCCGCGTGGTGTTGGGTTCCGGAGCCTCGGGATGGTGGTGGGGCGCCTGGCCCGGTTCGGGGGCCTGGGGTTCGACGGGATGCGTGGCCATCATGGATACGCCGGGGGCGGGGAGTGGATCGTTCAGGTATTTTCCTCCGCGATGCGGCGCGCCTCACGCCGTATCACGGTGCTGGGTTCGTGCGTGAAAGGCAGCTTGGGCAGGCCGATGAGGGTCTGCAGGCGCGCATGGGCGCGGTCCATGTCCGCACCGACCATGGCCAACGCCACCTCGTGCCCGGGCTCGTTGCGTGCGATCTCCAGGTAGGCCGCGCGAAAGCGCTGGTAGTCCGCTTCAGCCCGCTGGACCTCCTGCTGGGCCGCCACGATCTTGGCGTATTCGGATCGGGTGTAGCGCATGGTCATTCCCCGCGAGGACTTCACATTTCACAGGCCGTCGATGCTAGGCAGCCGCCCAGGTACATGTGTACCGGAACTGCAACAAAGGTGGCTGGGCCGGCAGGCGCGGGCCACCTTGCCGGCTCAATCCCCGTACTGCTTCGGGAACAGCTCGCGCCAGGTGCGGCCATGTTCATCGCCCGCGGAGATGTCGCCATGGCGCACCGCCTCGCGAGCCTCGGCGCGTACCTCGGCGCGGGTCAGGCTGGAGCCTGCGGCGGGCGGGCCTCCCATCAGGCGGCCTTCGGGGTCGGGCGCCTCCAGCGTGCCGTCGCGGCGTGCGGTAGCCAGGCTGTCACGCACCTGCGCACGAGACAGGCCGTCATCGCGGTTGATTGAGGCGGGCTGCATATAGCGGCCTTCGCCGTCGAGCGCTGGCAGGCGGCCGTCCACACGAGCCTGCTGCAACTGTTCGCGCACCTGGGCGCGGGTCATGGGGCCACCGTCGCCGGTGTCGGCCCAGGCCGATCCCGCCGCGAGTGCAGCCAGGAG
>JACCDY011137479.1_pt1 | contig 32419 bp, 53 predicted proteins | sample 7446391 | NCBI WGS metagenome assembly JACCDY01 (sample SAMN15323451, study PRJNA562643) | freshwater metagenome | isolation source: river surface water | place: USA:Blue River Watershed | collected 2017-08-18 | reverse complement strand
GCGCGGCCCGAAGTGCTCCGTTGCCGCAAGTGTCAGCATGACACGTCGCTCACCGCGAACACGGTCATGCACCGGAGCAAGCAGCCGCTTACGACGTGGTTTTGGGCCGCGTACCTCGTCTCGACGCAGACGCCGGGGATGAGCGCGTTACAGTTCCAGAGGCAACTCGGCATCAAGCGGTACGAGACCGCGTTTCAGCTTCTCCACAAGCTCCGCGCTGGAATGGTGCGCCCCGACAAGGATCAGATCGGCGATGAGTTCCCCGTCGAGGTTGACGAGGCGTTCGTCGGCGGTAAGACAATCGGCAAGGGTCGCGGCGTTACCGATGCGCCTCTGGTGATTGCAGCCGTCGAAGTACGCTCGCGCGTCCACGAGAAGACGGGGCGTCGCTCTGTGTATGCTGGACGCCTTCGGCTCAAGCAGATCGTTTCGCGCGAGCGCGAGGAACTCGAACCGTTCGTGAAAGACAACGTGTTCGTCGGTAGCACTGTCCGCACCGACGGCGCACCGGGCTACAAGTACCTCCGCGCGTTCGGCTACAACCACGAACCGCTGGTTCTCGACGGCGACGTGGAGAAGACAGACGAGCACCTCCCGCTGGTGCATATCGTTTTCTCGAACCTCAAGACGTGGCTGCGCGGAACGCATCACGGGGTCTCGCCGCAGCACCTCCAGACGTACCTCAACGAGTACGTCTTCCGGTTCAACCGGCGCTTCTACCCGATGACGGCGTTCGCGTCGGTGCGCGGCATCGGCACTGTGAGCGAGGGGCCGACCTACGAGGGGCTCTACGGCGGCGCTTGGGTCCACAAGAACCCCGACGACGGCAGTCCGCCTGTGTGGGTTCCGCGGCGCCCCGTGAAGGGCGCCAAGGCAGTCAAGCGCCGCGTCCGCAGGGTCAACCGTCGGCCCACGGCACCACCCCGCAAGTCGCGAAAGGCGCGGCGAAAGTCGGTCGCGTGAACACTTCCGCTACTGAACAGACGGTCTCCGTTGAGGCACCCGATCGCCTCGTGATACCCGAGACCGATGTCCGACGCGCCGAACAAGATCGTGACGCCGCCATCGAGCACGGCCTCGTCACACGAGAAGATCGAGGCTATCGGTGCTTGGTTAGAGGCATTCTATTCGCTGCTTCTGTGTGCTGGTTGTGGTGTCGTTCTTTGCTTGATGCTCTGCGCCTACTGCTCAAGCGACGAACCCGGAGGCACAATTCTCGTACGCTTCGCCAAAACGATGCACGAGAACTGGCGAGCATCGCTGATCCTGCTGTTCCCAACAATGAGAGCGACGTGGCGCAGGATCGAACCGAGACTTCAAAAGCTGGTGAATGTAGTGGAGTTATCACCAGCACCGCAACCGACGAACCACGAAGACTCTCAACTCCCGCAAACGCCGAATCAGACGCCGAAGACATCGTAGGGAGAGCGAACATCATGCCGATCGTGGCGGTGAAACCGGGTGTTGCTAGTCAGTTTTTTCAGGTAGCCCAACCCCAAGCGACCAGATTCCGCGTGCTGTTCTCGTGCAGCGATCAGGCTCTATTCATGGCAATGCCGGTCGCCGAACTGCAAAAGTTTCTCATGATGGCGCCTGCGATTGCCTTTGTTCAGGCGACGCTCGGCCCCGTAGAGAATCACCCGATCGATTTTGTTGTCCAGCCAGCAACGCCGTGGGCAATCGTGGTTGGCAATAAAGGCGCGGATACGCTCGCGGCATACTGGCAGACGTTCATCGTCACTCAATAGATGCGGTCACCCGAGCAACGTCACCTTGCGGACGCGAGGCTTAGACGGCTTCTTCTCCGTCTCCGCTTTCGCCTTCTTCCCGCCCTTCTTCGGCTTCTTCTCCATCGCGAGCGTTGACGGGTTCAGGAGCGTGATGGTGCGCCCGACCTTCGCCTTCTCAGCGCCCTCTGCCTCCATCGCCTCGCGGCCATTCACCTGAAAGTTCCTCGTCCGGTGCTTCGGAACCTTCCGCTTGTTGAGCACGGGGAGGCGCCCGAACACCTCCTCGAAACGATCCAGCACCATGTACTCCGTCACCATGACGTGAACGAAGACAAGGGACGTCTTCTCGACCTTTCCCGCCTTGCTGCGCGTGTCGAGGTGATCCTTGAGGCGACCGCGAACGTTTCGGCCCTCTTCGGTGTCGCCGACGTACACGATCTCGGTCTGCTCCGGGTTCGTGATGATGTAGATGATGCGAACGCCGTCGTACTCATCGTTTCGGATCACGTCGCCAAGGGCGCCCGCGGTCTCGAAGTGATGTTCGCGCAGGAGCGCGGCGTGGTCGGCGTGGAGCGTTTCGGGGATGGTGAGCGTGGGCGTTCGCACGCTCGCCACGGTGCGACGCCAGAGAACGACACGGCTAGTTTTCGGCGAACCGATGGCGGCGCCGAAGGCTACCTATCGAGACGCGCCGCGTCATGCACGCGACCGGGCGGGATGGAAACAGACCCGCTAGTTCGCGTCGTACCTACACCTACACGGTCCTGGTTTTGGTTGGGTAGCAACCGGATAGGCATGATTCCTACCATCCCGCCTTTCGGCAAATCGGATCACCTTGATCTTGCCGAATTGTTGCCCGGTCAGATCGGTTTTCGGCACGAACGCAGACTTATCGTTGCTCATGCCGCGCATCGTTACGTACGTTTGCCGGTTTGTCAAGCACCCCGTTCTGCCTTTGCGATCGTGAGGCGCGCGGCGGCAAGGATCGCCCTGCGTGCGAACGCAGACGACGTTTCGCCGCCGATTTCCGCGGCGGACTCGATGGCGGCGCGTTCGTCGACGCTCAATCGCAACTCGAAACGTTCTTCGCGAACGACTGCCTTACGGCGAACCTTAGCGGGCTCCTGCGTGCTCATGGCTCCATTGTACGGCCATCGCGTCGCGATGCTTCAACAGCCTTCGCCGTTCGTGGTAGTGTCGCTCCGCAGTCATGCCGAAGCACACCTACACGCACTGGTTCACGTTCGACACGCGCCACGCTGCCCGCGTACGCAAGACGATCGTCGAAGGCAAGCGCATCCTGATCGTTCGCGCATACAATCACCCGTCGGACGGACGGTTGGCGGTGATCGAGGTGCAGTCGACTGACCCGTATCTTGCGCTCGAACTCGACACGAACAGCCTCTCGTCGCCGCTGCGTCACCAGCCTCGCAAGCCCGCTGGCCTCGGCCGCGGGATGCCGGTCGACGTGTTCGAGCGCATCTACGGCGCGATCACGTAGCCAGTCGTCTTCGCTTGACAATTCCGCCCCCCCTGTAACGTAGCGGCATGTACAGCAAGGCGATTGCTACGGTCGAAATTCTCTTCGATGAAGATAAATTTGACGACGACATCGAGGGCAAGAACGGCAAGGAGCGCCAAGCGTTCGCAAAACGGCTGCTCGCGAAGTATGAGAAGTCTCGCGACCCGCTATCGGACATGGCCATGTCTCTCGAAGACGAGTCGTCGGCTCGCGTCGCGGAGAAGTCCGGGCTTCGTCGTATTAACCGCGGCAATTACGGTAGCAGCGGCAACGAACTCGCCGTCGACTACTCGGTCAACTCGCTCGCCGACGTACAGCGCCTTCGCGATCTCTTCGACCAAGGCGGTAGATCGTACGACATGGCGCCGTACATCACCGCGTCCGGCGTGATGCTCTGGCTCAACGGATACGAAGGCCCCGTCGGTGGTCTGGAGTCGTCGATTGGTCGCAACTACGACCTCGACGAGTGGCTGGAGAAGCAGAAGCACGCTGGGAAGAAAAAGTCGCCGAGGCGCAAGGCCGCGAAGGGCCGCGCGCGCAGTTAGTTCCCTGGCTTATCATGCCGCAGTACATCGACGTGCTCGTTCTTCTCGAACGGGAACGTTGCGTACTCTACCAGTTCTTCGTTCTTGATCGGCGCACCCGTCTCACAGTCGGTGTTCATGCACTCGCGAACCGTTGCTGCGTCTTGAGCATGCGCGCGGCATCTGCCGAGCATGATGCCGTAGAGACGCTTACGCGGCACATCCAGCGGCCCTTTTGCGCCGATGATGAAGCCGCGTTCCGGCAAGAACTGCCGGACGACCACTCCGCCGACATCGACGATGCCAGACGCGAGCATCGCTCGCATGAGCACATCGTGACCGGGCAAGTGGCCGATGCGACCGCTCTGGTAAACATCGAACGACTGCGTCCTGTCGGTGAGCGTGATCGTCACGATCTTCGTACCAGTGAGGCGCCGAATCGCCTTGATGACACGGTCGGCTTCGCGGCCGACATTGAGCGGAATGGGGAGTACGGACACGAGCCCGTTTCTCGCAGGCAGGATGAAGCGTGGCATGTTCGCTATACGTTCCACTGTGGCGAACGATTCAGCACGTATTGGCTACCGCCGCCGATTTCGGCATGGCGCGAACGCTCGGTGATGTGGCGTGCAGACTTACATCCTCACACGCTCCAGCGTGACCGTATCGAACGCGTAGGCGTGTCGTTCGTCTGCCGGGTGGTGCGCCGACGACCCGGACACCTCTCGCCACTGCGAAGGGTCGAGCAACGGCATCCTCACAAGGTTCTCGCCGGTCACAATCGTGTGCACTCTGGTCACGTAGGCCCGCGTGCATCGTGGCATCGCGAGGCGGTACACCTCGGCTCCGCCGATGACAAACGCATTGCCGTCGCATAGGGCGAGCGCCGAGTCTAGCGACCTTCGCACCAGCACTCCGGGCGCAGAGAATGTCACGTCTCGCGAGAGCACGATGTTGCGGCGTCCGGGCAACTGGCGCCCGATGCTCTTGAACGTTCCGTGCCCCATAACGACGTTGCCGCCGTGCTCGCCTTCGATCGTCCGCTCCGAGGTGAGCGCGCGGAATCGCTTGAGATCGTCTGGGAGGTGCCACGGCAGCTTGCCGTCGCGCCCGATCACGCCGTTGTCCGAGACCGCGACGATGAGCGAGACGGTCACTTGCCGAACCGCAGCTTGTCGACGAGTCGCTGGAGTGCTCGCTCCTCTGCGTGGTCGGCGGTGAGTTGCTCTCGGATCGCTGCGACGCGCCTCTCGTGGTCTGCGTTCGCGGCGTCCATGCTCGCGATGAAGCCGCGGACTTTCTGCGCCGCATCGTTTTGGCGCGACTCCGTCCACGCGATCACCGTTTGCGTGGTCACGCTACCGCCGTCGCAGTATCCGCGAGCGAAGAGGTCGACCTTCGGGTGACGGATCATGCGCCAGACGTCGCCGTCGCGCACGACGTTGTACGGCCTATTGCACGTCGGGCAGAGCGCCTCTGGCCTCGGATCTTTTGCCACGGACCACCTCTTCTGGATTTGTCGATGTATCGCCGCATCGTCGCCACACGTCAAGGCCGATCACGACGGGTTCGAGAGCATCGGCGAGCCTCATCGCGTGGCCGATGCGGGCGACGAAAGAAGCATCGCTGAGCCGTGCGTTACTTATCGAGAAACTCCACCGTGCGAGCGACAGCTTCGCGGTGGAGGTTCGTGATGAACTCTGTATTCTCCGATGCGCTTTCGGCAGCGAAGACATCCTCCGGCTGGTGGACTTTTCTCGAAGGCAGCACTTCATGCCATTTGCCATCGATGAAGTGATGCGTACTGATCCTCGTGTACGTCACCACCGATGTCGATTCGACTCTGATCTTGTGGGCAGAGGCATACCACACGGACGTTGCTTCGTTCGAGCCGTATGACCACTTGCCGACGTTGAGTTGTACCAGTTCTTTCACCTTCGCCTCCTTGCATCTTGCAGTGTCATGCTCGTTGTACGCGTGCAAGCCGAGTTATCTTTCGTGCGTCACGCGGTTTCGTCATAGCTCAAGAATCCGTGCTGCGGCTGAAAGAATTCTCGGACGCGTGACGTACAAGTGTCTGGAGCACTCAAGATCGAACTAGGACGAGGAAACCGATGAGAGTATTTCACGTCGTTGACGACGAGACCACGTACGGTTTCTGGCCGTCGCGCAAGCCTCGCTTCGCCGAGGGCCAAGATCCGTACGTGGGTGAAGTTTTCGCTCTGACGGTGACCCATCAGGTTGCCGACGGTGACGAGACGTACGAGGTCACGTACTGGACGTCTCTCGCCGAAGCGCGCGCGGTAGGCGAAGCCATGCTGGCTGCCTTCGCTCGCCCGATGAGTGCTGTCGAGGCAGAGCTTTTCGGCAGTTGTCTGCGTCGCACCCCGACGTCGGTTTGCTGGCGCGTGAGCGACGACACGCCCGACGTGTGGTGCGTCTCGATCTGGATCGAACAGGTGCAGCACGAGGTGTCGCGATGACACACCGCATGGTGTACGGCAAAGGCAAGCGTGAGTTCTGCGTCACGATCGGGTGCTCGAATCCTGAGTACACGGTCATCTTTCAGGAGACGCTTCGAGTCCGCGCGGACTCGTGGCGCAAGGCGGCGGAGCACGTCAAGGCGATGGACCCGTTCCGTGTCTGGCGTGACTACGGCGCGCTTTTGCGTGAGTGCAAGCGCGAGCCCGGACTGCTGACGGTGACCGACGCAGCCCGGTCTCGCGTGTTCTTCGACTGCCCGGTGGGGTGAGCGATGAGAGCCGCACTCGGAAACGTTCTGGCGAGGCTGCTAGACCTTCGACCGGACGACAACTTCGACGCCATCGTCTCCTTTGCCGACCGCATCGAGGTTGGCGCCGAAGGCGTGCTGATCGATGCGCTGCCGGAGGCGTACGGATGGCGACCGGCATGGAGAACGATTCCTGAGCGTCATGCCATCGACGGGCGAAACGAAGACGGCACGCCACGCCTTGTGAGTTTTCCAGCGCATCGCATCACCGTGGCTGAGGCGACGGAGGAGCTCGCAGAGTGCGGCCTGTGGCCCGTCGGGTGGCTCACGGCAGAGGATGCGCCGCGGTGGTACTGCGAGGAGTGTTTTGGTCGTGGGTTTCTCGACTTTTCGATGCGCGACAAAAGCATCGTTCTGTGTCCGTTTTGCCGCGGGCATCTAGACCTCTGTACGGGAGAGCCTGTCGGCGGTGACACCGCTGCCGCCGCATGCCTACAGTCGTTCGTCGCCGTCGCCTCGCTTAGCATCGGCACACTGCTGCGAACGCAGGAGATGGCGCGTATCATCGCTCGCGATCCGAGCGCGAAGATCGTGTGGCGGGCGATGACGCAACGTGCGATCGAGGTGCACCACAACGAGAGCGCGTCGCTTGTGAGATCCGCGTCGCGCCACGGCTGGACCGCGCCGGAAATGTTTTCGCGCGAGGAGTATCTTCGCGGCATCGGCAACGCGGCGTGGCCGGAGCCGTGCCCGTACGAAAACGTCCATCGCGACCACGCACACGCGTACGCTCCGATGCGCACGCTTGCGGTCGGCGGTGGCCACGAGGCGCAACCGACCGGCGTCAGCCTCCTCGATCTCACCGTCGCCGACGGTGAGACACGCGGAAAGGTCGTTCTCGGCGTAGAACTCATCGACTCGTAACGAAAGACGAAGTACATGCGACAGCAAGAAATCATCGACGCACTCACTGAAAAACTCGGCACGCCAACGCTCCTCGGCGGGCGCGGCTCTTCGCGCGGCAACGTGCCGACCGCCAACTGGGGCCACTGCGGTCACGGCCCCGCAATCGTCGTCGACTACGGTCATGACGAAATCGCGACGGTAACGATCGTTTATCGCGGAGCGACGCGCCGGTCGTGCCTGTTCGTCGCGGAGGATGTCGACGATATCGAGGGTCGCATCATTCGCGATGAGATGCCGCGAACTGGCCCGATGGTGCCGCTGGCGAAGATCATCGAGACGGCTGCGATGGTGATGGGCAAGCGCAGGCTCTCTCTCGCGGAAGCTACGATGATGTTCCGTAATGCGCTCGGCGATCCGACGGATATCACCGACAGCAAAGTGACGTGGCGCAGTCCGTACTACAGCCAGCACATCGTCTCACTGAAACGATGTGATTACGGCGTTATCTGCACGCTCCGTGACAACGGCAGAGCGCGGTTGCTCCTCATCGCGGAGAGCTCAGACGATCCGAGCGACGTCTGCCACCGAACGTCGCGTTCCGCCCGGGAACAGTCTGGCCGATGTTCGCTCTCGGTCGCGATCGCTGCCGCGGGCGAGGCTATGAACTGCGGGCTGCTCCCGAGCGACTGAATAGGTCCGGCAGTTAACGCGTCACACGGCAAGGAGAACAGCATGGGTGTCGGATTTTCGCACGGCAAGGCACAATGGTCATACACCGGGTTCAGTGAGTTTCGTCGCCGACTCGCGCGGGCGCATGGCATCGAACTCAGCGTGATGCAAGGGTGGGACGACGGCGACGCGCCGTGGACGATCGTGGACTCGCCGCTCGTGCCGCTGCTCACCGCGTCCGACGAGAAGTCGAGCATCGCCGCGAGCGACTGCGAGGCGTGCGCGGCGGCGATCGAGGGGATCGTTTCGACGTGGAACGAGTGGTACGACTCCATCGACAAGGAGAACGGGCTGAAACTCGCCGATGGCATGCGCCAGTGCGCTCGCCTCGGAGTGCCGTTCAAGATTCGCTGAATCAACTCCGGCAAAGGCACGTCGTAGGCAGAGGCAAATGGCAACGAAGTACGTTATGGTGTACTTGGATCGAGGCAACTACGTCACCAGCAGCGTTCACGAAACGCGGAGCGCGGCTTTCCGAAAGGCGAAACGATTCAAAACATGCAAGGACGTAGAGGTTCGAGAGGTGCGCGACGACGACGTGGTGGCTCGGTGGCGCATCGACCCCGCTAGCGATGAGTTCGTCCCGTACTCTGAGCGCGCTGAGATCGAGAGGCGCATCGAAGCCGAAGAGGCAGACATCCGACGGCGGCGCGCGGTGCTGCGGACGGTCGATGCGGTGATCGTCGCGCTGAGGTCGCTCGGAATCGATGGTGCTCAGTCCGACCCGGACCAGCCCAACGGTTTCGGCGAGACGGAGTGGTCGTGGCATGGCGCTTCGATGCGGGTGGATCTGACCACCGGCCATTACACGGAATCTGTCGAAGAAAGAGCTCCGATCGACGAAGTGAAGTGGACGATCAGAACGTGGGACAGCACGCGGAATTTCAGCGAAGAGAACAAGATCGGAGTCACTAGAGTAGACGGAGGCACGGTAACGTTTTCAGAAGAATTCATCGCCGCGATCAAGCGGTGCAAGAGGAGCCTGTAATGCAACGAACGATCATCACGGCGCTCGCCACCGCCGACGCGCTCGGCAAGCCCTTCGAGTCAGAGAAGGGGCGCGACCGCGATCGGTACGCGTGGTGCCACGATCCGAACAACACGTTCCTCGGCGTCGACAACGACACGCGCGCCGCCGAGTACGGACTCGGAGAGGCGGGCCGCAAGCCCGGAGCGTGGACCGACGACACACAAATGAGCGTCGCGCTCGCGCAGTCGCTCATCGCCTGCGGCGGCTACGACCCGCGGGACGCATTCGCGCGATATCAAGCGTGGTACCGCGGAGAAGGCTTCGGCGGTCGCGCCCGGGGCACTGGCGGAACGATCCGTAAAGCGCTCGAAACAGGAGCGCCGGTCTCGATGCGCGAGGGTGGGCAGTACGTCGGCAACGGAACCGCCATGCGCGTCGCTCCGATCGGTGTGTGGTATCGCGACGACATGCCCGGACTCATCGCGGCTGCGCGCGCTGACGCGAGGCTCACGCACGACTCGCCCGAGGCGGAGGCTGGTAGCGTCGCCGTGGCGGTGGCAATCGCGGCAGGAACGCGCTGCAATAGCAGCGAGGTAGGGAGCGGTCATCGCGTACTTCGTGATGTGCTCGATGCGCTCGCATCGTGCGGCGACAAGTACGTTTCGCTCAAGTACACGACGGTCTTCGCGCGGCTCGAACTCGCTGGCGCCATCGCTCGACGGTGCAACTCCGCGATGGTGGCGATGACGTCCTTCGGCAACGGCGGCTCCGTGATGGATACCGTCGCGACGGCGTTCCTCGCTGGCAACAACGCAGAGGAATTCGACGAGTGCGTCTGCGACGCGATCGAGCACGGCGGCGACACCGACACCCGCGCTGCCATCGCCGCGGCGATCCGCATGGCGCGCGGCGACGTCACCATCCCCGATCGCTGGCGCGACGTGGAGATGCGAGACGAACTGCTCGCGATCGATGAGCGGCTCTGGAGTCGATCGTGAGTAACATCACGGAGCACGAGCGGACGGCCATCGCAAACGTTCGCAGGCACCTCGACGCTGCGGAGGCGGAGATGCGACGCGGCGGAGGATACAGGGTGGCTGCGATGAGCGAGCTTTACGACGCGCTCGCCGCGGTCGGTCACACGATCAGCGCGAGTGCGGCGGCGCTGGAGCGGTACCGCATCGAAGACGCTCTGGCGAGGCGGGCTGCGGAGGCGGACGAGAGGTAGCGCCGATTCCCCGAAAGAACATTCCTCAGGCCGACGTAGTATCGGCATGAGTCACTTCAACATCGAGTTCGGCAGCGACGTGATCGCCGCCAGCGATCCCGAGACGGGTGAGGCGATGACTCGCCGCGTTGGTTCGTAGCGGCCCGCCGCGAAGGGTCGACGCGCTACTGTCCCGACTACGCGCACACGAGCACTCCCGGCTGCGAGGATGATGCGCAGCGCCTCGTGGCCCGTATCGCCGCAACGTGGGGAGCGAAGCCGACCGTGCGCTGAATAGAGTCTATCGCCGTCGCGTACAACCAGCGTGTCCGTCCACGCATTCACCGCAGCACACGCCGTCGTGATCGCGCTCTCGGCGCTGTTCCCGAGCGTCCGCGTGGCCGTGCGCGATCCGCTTCGGCTCGATGCTATCACGGTCCGCGCGAAGCTCATCGAGTACGCGTGCCGTGACGCTCGTCTGCGTCAGTGCTCGATCGCCCACGGGATCGCGTTCGTGGAGTCGGGCTACCGGCTGCGTAACGCTCGCTCTCCGCTCACCGGTTGCAACCCTTACGGCACCGACGACTGGCAGCAGGCGAGGTGCGCGGTTCGCGCGGTGAACGCTGCGCTGCATCGCTGCCGGTCGATCGACCGTGCTCTGGTTCGATACCAGTACGGTGAATGCGCCGTGCCTCGCGGACGTAGATACCGCCGTGCTCGCGCCGCATCGGCGCGCTACGTTCGCAACGTCATGATGATCGCGACGCGTGTCGCAAGAGAAGGTGTCCGTTGAGCAAGTACGACATGAGTATGCTTGGAGTCCTTTTCATGCTCGCGATCGCGGTGATCGCAGTGATCGCGGAGTACAGGAAGAGGTCGAGGAGGTCGCATCGTAAGGCGCCTGCCACCGCGGATGCCGACGCGTCGCAACCCACTACGCCTAGCTCCGCCCCAGCATCGGACCCTGCGATGCCCGCGGCAGCGCCGAGCAAACCGCTGACGGCACGGGAGAGGCGTCGTGAGGAGATCGTTTCCATCGCGCAAGAGGAGCGGTGCGTCTACTGCGGAGGCGAGGCCGAGTCTGCGTACCCGTACCCTCTCTTCACTCGCCCGACGTTCGACGTCGCATCGCTGACGACAGGCGACCTCCCGCGTCACTGGCGAGTACGCTCGCCTTCGGACGATAGCGTCGTCCCCGTTCTCTGCGCGGCACACTACACGGTCGCGAGGAGCGCGGTGGAGCTCTGGATCGCCGAACGACACGCCGAGTACGTTCGCTTCACCGCCTTGCAGAAAGAGGCGGCGCACGAGTTCACGGCGCATGGTCTCGACGAGCTCATGCGCGCCGAGGCAGAGCGGGTGCGCAAGGGGACGCCGAAGGGAGGTGCTACGTGAGCGACACGCCTTACAGGGAACCCGCCGAGACGACGAACGTGTGTCCGCGGTGCGTCGAGTGGGATAGTCGGAAATCTGCGGTTTTGGCGTGGCTCTCTCATGCAGCCACGTACCTTCTACGCGCGCTTCTCGCGACGCTGATGGGAGTGCACTGGTTCGTCTCGAACGACGCAGTCGAGACCGCGCGCGGGAGCGTTCTGGCTGCTGCCTTGGGACTGGTCGGCTTCTTCATGATGATGGGAGTGCACTGCGGAGTGGCGATCCGCGACAGATCGTTAGTGCTCTTCTTTCTCGCGACGTGGGCAATCGTCGTCTCTTCGTCGTGGGCGGTCGTTACGTGGAGCATGCCGTGACCTACTCCGACGCGGTTCAACTGGTGCTCAAGCAGCCGACGAAGGCGCTGCGTCGGTTGACGCCCGAAAGGTGGCGAGAATACCTCACGCGCCACGGATGGCACGACGTAGCGACGGCTGGCGTCGCCACGTACCTGCCGCCGCAACTCACGGCCGACGACGTCACTGCGAGTGGCTGGTTGACACCGAGGGCGGAGGAGCGCCTCGGTGGCTGGCCGAACGAAGCGATCGTTGCGGTGAGACCGCCATCGGAGACCGACCACGACGCATGGTTCTCTGGTAGGGTGTACGCGGAGCTCAACCGCTATGCGACGTTCGTCCGCGTGTACGGCGGCAATCGTCTCGATAGCGCAGGCCCGTTCAACACCGGCTCCGCTTTCGCGGTGCTCATCGATATCCTCGCGACTACGGAGGAGCCGTGAGCATTTTGATTCAGTGCGACGGGTGCGGGGCGATCACGGCTGCGAGACCGTCTGATTACTCCGATTACGAACACGATTCGATCACGTTCGTAGTCCGCGTCGGACGGAGGTGCGACGACAAGTACGGCCGAGACCATCGACCGCGCAAGAATGTGCATGCGTGCAGCGAGTTGTGCGCGCGAAAGGTGGCCGATCGATATCATCTCGCGGTGCTATCGAAGCCTTGCGATGAGCCGACGTCGTTCGGTGATCGTGCGATGTTCGCAAAGGTCGTGAAGCGAGCGGACGATCGCGTCTCCGTTCGGACTCAGTTCGGTAAGTGCGGCACGATCAAGACTCGCTGGAGCACGGCGACTGGCGAGTGCATCGGGAATGATCGTTACGACCGCGAGTTTCAGGGCGAGAGATGGCGGATGGTGTATCCTGTGCCGACTGGAGTTCGATGATGGTCAAGCGAGAGAAGTGTCCGCACTGCGGGCAGGCGATGCCTCTCACAAAAGCAGAGAAGAAGGCGAGGCTGCGTATCGATGCGTCGACGATCGTTCCTTCGAGCTACGTCGACGGCGCTCTCGTTTGGATCGTCGACGGGGAGGAGGGAGGAGAGATCGGGGCGGACGCGTGGAAAACGGTCCAGTCTCTTCGGGCGACGCTCGCTGCGGCAAACGCGGATGCCGGAGAAGCAGAGTTCAGCGAAGATGACACCGCATGGGTCTGGCGAAAGCCGATCAAGAAGCGCCTCATCGACATCGCAGAGAAGATCATGAACGGGGAGGAGCGACAGTGAATCACGTATTGCTTTTCAGTTTCACCTCTGTCATGGCTACAATTATCGGCGTGCTGATCGCGTTACTCAGCCGGAGGATCACGAACAAGATCACGACTAGACTGCTTGGCCGCATCGCAAGCAGTGCATGTTTCTCGGCAGCGGCATCTTTTTTCACGTTGGCTTGCGTGGCGATGGCGGGTACTTATGTTCTGGATTGCCTGAGTTCGGCTCTCGGTGTTCTGCTCGCGCTGATGAACGCCGCGGAGACAGCATCGGCGGTGCATCTTTATAGATGCGTGCGCCGGGAGAAGGCATCGTGAGCAACTCAACGACACCGTTTCGCGAGCCCGCATCGAACACGTCGGCCATCGGCGTACAGCCTATCCCGCCGCGCATCGAACGTTTCTTCGCGTGGCTCCTGCCCGCGTTCCTGTTCTCGTCGTGCCGCTGGTACCGTCGTGCTAGCGGCGGACGATGGTCGCAAGTGTATAGTTACTACTGCGAAGAGTGGGTATACAAGGGCTGTCGCAGAATGCCGCACTGCCGTGTCGCTGACGGTTCGATTCGTGTAATCACTGGCTGCACAGACAAGAAATGTATCTGCGAGAGCTACGACCCGTGAACCCAATCGACGCATCGGAAGACCCCCGAAAGCCAACCGTTATCACCCGCGGCAACGTTCTCTGCCTCTCCGGTGTGGGGCTGGAGAGGGAGCACAACGAAGACGCGTGCGGCTTCGCGCACGGATGCATCCTCGCCGTCTCCGACGGCATGGGCGGTCATCCCGCTGGAGAGCTCGCCTCGCAAGCGGCCATCCACGCGTCCCTCGGGCACGTCGATGGAGTCATTCGCAAGGCGTCCGTCGTGCCGAGCAAGTTCGCCATGCCCAGCGACGAGGCGATCCTGCTCGACGCGTTCGCGTCAGCATCGAGGGCAGTCGACAGGCTCGCCGCGAAACACGGGGTTGACGGAGAACTGCCGGGGTGCACGCTCATCATGGCGATCGTTCGGCGTGACCATGCGACGATCGCTCACGTCGGCGATTCCCGTGCTTACGTATGTCTTCGTCGCAGGGGAGTGAGAACGTCATCTCCGATGGTTCGGGCTGTCACAACCGACCACGCTATCGAGAGCGCGCTGACGCGATGCCTCGGAGGCAGAGCGAGACGATACACAGCGCCAGAAGTCACGGTCGTCAGCCTCTTCGATGGCGACTCGGTGATGCTATGCTCTGACGGTCTTACAGGATGCGTAAGCGATGCGATGATCGAATCAGAGTGGATCTGGTCTCTCTCATCTACAGACCAGCACGAACACTTCGCCCGCTCGCTGTACGACGCATGCCTCGCTTTCGGAGCGCACGACAACGTGACGATTGCGCTCATGGGAACAAAATGACGAACGACGACAGAGACGCGCTCGCACTGAAAGTCTTCGGTCACGGCGCGAGGTTCGTCGTCGTCCGCACCAGCGGAGGCGTTTACCAAGCGAGCGTGCGCTATCAGCCTCCGTGGCATAGCATCGAGGTCAACGTGCGGGAGACGGTCTTCGAGTCGACGGACGAACAAGGCGCGATCGATGCAGCGGAGCGAGAACTCATCGAAATCGCCGCCAGCAGAGCAGCCGACGAGGCGTGGAATAACGCGGCCGTCGCGGTCGACAATCGAGACATCGATGCGTTGACGGTGGCTGCCGAAAAGCTGCGCTCGACGAGACGATGATCGACGATTCGCTCCATCCGTACGTGTACGACGTACGACTCGCTACGAACGATGCGATCGTTGCGTTGTGCGAGCACCTACTCGAACTCGTCGCCGCGGCGGGCATGGAGGCAGACGACCGCCCGAGGTTCGCGCTCGCGATGCTCAGAAGAGGAGAGACGCTAGACGCGGCGAAGACGGTAAGCTCCGTATCGAGGATGGCTGAGAAGACGGATCGTCGAGAAGACAGGACTGCGTGGCTGTATGTTGTGCGAACCATCAAGCGCGCGGCTACGTGCATCCACGGCAGGCGATCCGATCGCCGATGCGGTACAATGGGCTACGACTCCGCGGCGGCGTCGGTAGTGTGGAGCCTCGGCATGTTCGGCAATGGCGAAGGCAGCGGCAGCGCTGCCAGTGAGTACGTGCGCGTGTTCCTCGCGAAGCATGAGCGCGCGGATCGATGATTACGACGCATTGCCGGATATAGCGTGAATACGCTTGGCGCCGACACGTACAACGCAAGCAACATCGCCGTTAACCGTGATGTTTTGCAGGATAAAGATGAAATCTCTAAGCAATATCCATGCTGGCGCGAAAATGTCAGCGGGCGATGAACTTAAAGGTGAATTGTCTATCGCCGTAGAGTCGTTCCTTGGCACTTCATACAGCCCAGTTAGCTGGGTTTTCTTCGGTCACAGGAACGCGGAGCGCGTGGATGGCGTGTGCCCTGTCGTGTGGGTATACGCAAGTTGTCTGTATAGCACATCTGAGACGTGGTTTCGCAAAACTCTGGTCGGTTATGCAAAGCGTATTGCATGCTCAAGCGGATCGCCGAGAAAGAGCCTTGAGAGGGCTCGTGACATCGGCAATTATACGGTGTCGGAGTGTTTTAGGCTGAGCGCATTCTCTCCGGTAAAGCACAACGAGAAGAAGTTGATTGCTATGCTCGATCGCGATCCGGTCGGCGCCGCACGCCTTTGCTTGAGGATTGCAGAAAGCATCCAAACTCCGCCGTGCTCACTTCCGTTCTACAAGACGGCTATCTCATTAGCTGCAATGCGTAATACTCACGACAGTGCTTCGTGGCATGTTCAGCCAGCTTATTACGCATGCGACGTAACGAAGAACGTGGCTCGCGAGGCTCAGTCGGCTGGCGATTATTTCGCAGCGTATGAACGCGCAGTTAGTGTTATCGACCGCATCCTCACGTAAGATGACTCCGTGAAGATGCTGTCGACAGCGACGGGAAAGAAGCGTGCAGCAATACGCTGACAGTCCACTGCTGTTCGCGCTCCCACGATGAGCATCTGCGGATTGCTCGAACTGAAAAGGATAAGCCGATGAAGATCCTCCCAGTGCTCCGATGCGTCATCCCTTTCGTCACCGCCGATGACGCTGGCGAGGTCACGGTTCATCGTCTGCCGCTGCAAGTCTTCCGCGGAGGCAGTGGCGGCACGATCGTTCGGATCGGCGACAACGCGCTGTTCTTCGAGGAGAGCGGCAAGTTCGACGGTTTCGAGTCCGCTCTGCCGTCGTACGAAGCAGCGGTCGTAGCATACGCCGAAGCGTCCGAGGAAAGTCAGGCGACGCGTGGGATGCCACCCGCGAAGGCGTATTACCAGCCCGGTACCACCGGTCATACGGCGGAGACGCGATCGTGGCCGCGTGGTGATGCGGCGTCGCGTGCCGTGGAGCCGTCCGATCCGTACGTGGTCGTCGCATCGACGGACCGTAAGCGTCGTAACTGAATCGAGTGCAAGTCTGGGACGTAATACGAGCATGGACACCGAAGAACGTATCGAACTGCTCCTGCGGCTCACGTCGGCCGACGTCGAGCGCCGCCTGACGAACGAAGTGCTCAAGAGCATCACGCCAGAAGAGCGACGTAGCCTCACCGCTGCCGTGGTCGCACGCGCCGAGAGGATCATCGCCGATGGGTGGATCGACGACGAACTCCGCCGTCTCGTGCGTGAATGGACCGCGAAAGAAGCGGCCACCGCAGCGAACGCGCGGTGGCTCGCCGTCAAGGGCGATATCGTCGCGAAGGTCGGCGTTCTCATCGAGGCGCACACGACGTCAGAGAAGATCGCTGCGATCGTCGACACCATCGTGCCGAACTCGATGCGTGCCGCCGTTATCGAACGCGTCAACGAGGCGCTCAGGGCGATCAAGACGGCGGGCAGGGACTCGCGATGAGGCTCTCGGTCAAGCCTTCGTGGCATCGCTCTGAATCCGGCTCGCGCGACGGCGTGACGGTAACGTTCCGTGCTGGAGACGCGTCGCTCTGTACGACTGTTCTCCGTCCATCCGTCGGCAGCGAAGTGATGCGCGGGGCGAGTGTGCTTGAGTACCTGCGTGCTCGCGGCGCAACGGTCACCGTCTGCCCTGCGCCGCGCTTCGGCGTGGCGGTAGCCGGTGCGCTCGACCCCGTTACCTACGTCGAAGGATGGCGCTGGCGTCGCGACCCGAAGAACGTCGCAAGCGCCCGCGAGACGTCGCTCTGGTTCTCGCGCGAGTTCCTCGCGTGGCGATGGCGTGCGGAGCCTCGTAAACGAAGCGAGTTCGTCCGCAATACGAAGCGAGACGGGTTCGCGACGTGGCGCAGGGTGATTCTCGGCGAACAGAAGATGCGTGAGGTGGCGTCGTACGAACGTGACGTTGTCGTCTCGCTGCCCGAGGGCGACTACAAGGCGACGGCGCGCATCACCGTCGACGAGGAGCTCCGGTCGCGCGTCCCCGAGTGGCTGCGCAAGATCGCTCCGAAGCTCGTCTGCCGCGTCATGATCACCACGGAACAGCGCGTATCCGTTCCGGGAACGGCGTGTGGCTACGTGCAATCTCACTACGAAAGCGGAGACGACGTCGATGGCGCCGCGCAGCGGTTCGCTGCCGACGTGGAGAAGCGCCGCGCAGCGCACCCGAATTGGTCGATGGCTCTCAGGATGCGGGCCATTCCGGGCGAGCCCGATGCGTGGGAAACGTTCCACTATGCGTCGGGCGAGTGGCGCAGGTGGGGCGTCGCAAAGCGCAAGGATCTGCCGAAAGAGGCAGTCGTCGAAGTCAAGACGCACACGGTCGACTCGTACGGAACGATCTATTCGATGGCGTTACTCGGCGGGATCATGACTGGCGGCTTCAGCCTGTTCATGCGAGAGCGTGCGATGGCCGATCGTCGATAACGTTGCCGTTGCAACGTTTCCGATAACCGCGTATCGTCGGCTCTATGCCGCGCCCGTCACGCCGTCGCCCCATCAGAACGAAGTCCCGCAGCCGCCGCTACGAACGCAACGCTGGCCCCGCCGCAACGTGGACCCGCAACTTCGGGTTCCCGACGTCGTGGACGACGCGGATCGGCGACGACGACCTCTCCATCACGCTCGAAGCGACGCATCCGATGCAGCCCGTTGTCGCGCGGGTAGAGATCAACGGCAAGCTCGCCGGACGCTACGACTCGCTTCGAGAGGCGAAAGAAGCGGCGGAGGCAGAGGCGGCTGCGGTTCCGGGTGAGGTCGTTCAAGCATATGAAGTCGAGGCGCCTGCGACGATGGGCGCCGCGCTGCTCGCTGGACGTTCAGACGTTCTGGTGAGTCAGGAAACGATCGACTACGACGCCAAGTGGTCACCGTACCAGCGCGCCGTGTTCGACTTCGTGCGCAAGGGCAAGGGAAACGCGATCGTCGAGGCAGTTGCGGGCAGCGGCAAGGCGCAGCCCGATTCCGCGATGGTGCTCACGGCTAACGGTAATGCGCGGATCGGCGACGCGAGAGTCGGCGATACGGTGATCGGTCGCAATGGTGAACGCAAGACCGTGAGCGGTGTGTTTCCGCAGGGCATCAAGCCGGTGTTCCGGCTCACGCTCGCGAACGGTGCCGCTACGGAATGTACCGACGATCATCTCTGGCTCGTGGCGAGTGACGACGCGCCGGACGGAGAGGTGCGACGCTTTGCAGACGTGATGCAGAATCCGTCAGCATATCGAGTGCCGATGGCCTCTGGCGAGTGGAGTGAGATTCGATCGATCGAGTCAGTCGGCGACAAGGAGTGTCGCTGTATCTCGGTCGGTGGTGATGGCCTCTACGTCACCGATGATGGGATCGTCACGCACAATACCACGACGCTCATGCAGGCGCTCGAATACATCCCGCGCGACGCGTCGGTGCTCATCCTCGCGTTCAACGATTCGATCCGACTCGAACTCCAATCGCGAGCCCCGCGCAACCGCCACGTCACCATCAAGACGCTTACGGGGTGGGGTTACTCGTTCCTGCGGCGTCACTGGAAAACGTCGCTCGCCGGTAAGAGCGAAGGCAACCGTCGCGATGATATCGTGGTGGAGGAATCCATCCCGTCGTTCAGAGAGTCCGGGCTGCCGTTCCAAGACGACGACAACGGGAACATGGGGTACGACACGCTCAAGCGATCCGCGTCGACGCTCATCGGCCTCTGCATGTCGTACATGGCAGTGAGCGACGCATCGATCACCGAAGTGCAGCGCGACTTCGACCTCTTCGTGGACGACAACGGAGACCCCGAAGGCTTCGTACTGTACGGCCCGAAGGGGCCAGACCATAGCGAGGCGAAGCCCGCGAAGTGGACGCACCGCGACGTGCTCGCGTGGGTGAAAACGGCGATCAGTCTGCAACTCAAGGAGCCGAAAGAGGGCGGATCGATTTCGTTCCGCGATATGGTGTTCGTTCCGGCGATGCACCCCGGATGGAAGGCGCCTGAACTGTACGACTTCGTGTTCGTGGACGAGACGCAGGATTGCGACGTCGCGCAGTTGTCGCTTGTAATGCGTGCGGTGAAACCTCGCGGGCGTATTATCGTGATCGGCGACAGAAATCAGTGCGTCGCCGTCGATACGATGGTGACCACGCCGACCGGCGAGGTTCGCGCCGACGCGCTTTCGATCGGCGACCCGCTCACCGTCTACCTCAACGGCAAGAACGCCGAGCAGACGGTGCAGACGTTGTCTCCCGTGCGCGAAGCAGAGTGCGTTCGCGTGCGTACGGCATCTGGACGATCGCTCACGATGTCGCTGGAGCATCGTATCTGGTCGACGCCGACGTTTGTTCCGAGGCACGGCGTACGGGTCGTCACGCTGCTCGCGCAGTGCGCGAGCGGATGCACCGTATCGATCGACGGCGATCCAGCCATGAACGTGTTCTCGCGCAACTGCGACGCGGAATCGTACGCGCGGGAATTCGCCGCATCCATCGGCGCCGTGCTGGTGAGTAAGATGGCTGTTCCCGGCCACGATGCCCTTCAACTCACGAACGCGGCAAGCCTTCTCGTCGGCATGGAGATCGCCGTGAAAGATGGCGATTCCGTGCGTGTGGAGGCAATCGAGAGCATCGAGCGATGTCGCGCAAACGTCATCGATATCGGCGCAGGCACCGCGAACAACTTCTACGGCAATGGCATCCTGAGCCACAACAGCATCTATCGCTTCCGCGGAGCGGATACCGACGCGATGCCTCGTCTCGAACGTGAGCTTAGCGCAACACGCCTCCCGCTCTCGGTGTCTTACCGAGTCACGCAGTGTGCCGCCGACGAAGCGCGCAAGGTAGTCGGCGACTTCGACGTCCCGCGTAACGCCAACGGCGAACCGATGGCTACTCCCGGCATCTGCAACGAAATCAGCGCACGCAAGATGGCTGCGCTCTGGGATGCTGGCGACGTGGTCATTACCCGCTCGACCAAGATCAAGGGCGAACCCGGGCTGCTCTCGAAGATCGCGCTCAAGGTGTTCGTCACCGGCAAGATCCCCTACGTGATGGGCGACCCCGACGCGCTGCCGAAGGTACTGCGCGGCGCGATCAAGCAGATCACGAAGTACATGAAGCTCGGAGTCGATACCATCGAAGCATTCCAGACCGCGACAGACGAGTGGGTGTCGCGTGGTCAGGAACAGTTCAGGCTTGAACTCGTCGCGACGCGCGAGAGGCAAGAGAAGGTGCTCAAGCGTCAATACCGTGGCCATCGCCTCGACGACGGCGTCGAAGATTTCGAGGAGTGGAAACGGTTCGATGAAATCCGGTCGTGCTTCTTCAACAGTGACGGCGCTGGCATCGCGCAGCAAGAGGGCGTTACGGATCTCGGGTCGATCGAGAAGCGCATCAACCAGCTTTCTCCGACCGACGACGAACTCGAACAGATGACGCCTGAACGGTTCAAGAGAATCGTCGCGCAGTGCGTCACGATCTCGACCACGCACAAGATCAAGGGGGCGGAGTTCCCTCGCGTGTTCGTGCTCGAAAGCACCTTCGGGTATAACCGAAACGGTCTCGTGCCTCGCCGCAAGCAGAAGCCGAAGGCCGCGATCGAAGAGAAGAACCTCTGGTACGTGGCGATCACTCGCGTCAAGGGCGAGCGTGGCAACGTCGAGCGAGGGATCATGCCGCGCGAAGGCGAACTGTACTACGTGAACGATATCGAGTCGCTGGTGAGGGGCAAGACCGTGAAGGATCTCAACGAGGTGATGAAGTGACCGCCCGTACCGCAGCGAAGCGCCGCCGTTCCGTTCCGAACGCCGCGACCTACGTCGAGATCACACGCCCGGATCTCGAAGCGTGGCTCGAATCGATCGGTCGCCCGTGGTCTCGCGACCCTGTCAAGACGAGCATCTACTACGTCAAGATCGGTCCGAACGTCGCCGTCAAGGTGTCGTCGACGCTCGCCAGCAGCGACAAGGGTGTCGGTGTCGGCGAGGGGTCGATGCACCTCTCGCTCGTGAGCACGCTCAACGGAAAGACGATCAACAAGAAGGCGGAGGGCCAGAAAGGCTTTCACCGCACGACGAACTGGCGCGACAACTGGCGCAAGGGCGTCGATCGTATGATCGCGGAGTACGAAGACAAGCGCGCGTTCTACGACCAGATCGCGGACGCTGACCCCGCGAAGAACGCTCGCGCGATGGAGATGATCGAGTCGATTCCCGGCTGGCGGAACGATCAGGTGCTCTCGTTCATTCACAATCGTGCGAAGCGTGGCGATGACCTCGGTCAGAAGTCTTTCGATGAGATCGAGCGCGCCCTCGCTCGCATTGGCCGTGGCAGCGCCTCGGAGCGCCCTCTTGCCGCCGTTCCTCCGCGCGAGGAACTGCCCCAAACCCGCCAGACGCCCGGTACGGTCCGCGCCGTAGCCGCGGACGCCTACGACCCCCGTGATGGCCGTCCCGTGGCGCTGCGGCACGCCTACAAGATCGCGCTCGAAAACGGTGACGAAGACGGCAAGTCACTCTCGAAAACGCTCGCAGTGCAAATCGCGAACGGGACGCCGACGAGCGACGAACAAGTCCGCCAGATCCGAAGGCTGATGAGCACGTACGGTGTGCCGTTCTACTACCCGACCGACGACGAAGTGATTGCGGCTCTCGGCCCGCTCCAGCGTCGTGCGGCGACGAACGGCCGACGGGCAGCGCGTGCAGCCCGCAAGGCACCGAAGAGGCCCACGCCGCGCCGGAGAGCACGGTGAATGCGATGCCAGTCAAGAAACGTTGCGGTGCCCGCAACGGTCGCCAGCCGACTACGCCGAAGGCGATCGTCGCACTGCGCGCCGACCCACGTGTTCGCGAGATCGACGACGAGCGAGCTTACGGCAACGGTTTCTGGCTGTATTTAAGCCAAGGCTGGAGCGATGACGCCGATGCTCACGTCGTTCACGCGGACACGGCCGCGGAACTGGCGGAACTCATGAGGTACGTTCGGGAATGCGACTGCGAGCAGTGTGTGCAGCCGAAGGCAACGCGACGTCGCTAGATCACGCGTGCCGAGTGTCCTTCGCCACACGGCGAGCGACCGATCGCACGCTCTGAACAGCCGCGCGGAGAAAGTAGCGCCTGTACTGCGAGTCGGTCACGCCGACAGCGGCGCCACGTCCGAGCGTCGGCGAAGGCGTCGCGAACGCGACGCGGGCGTCGCGAAGCGTGTCGAGCGCGTCGCCGATGGCGTCGTAGGTGCGTCGCGAGAACGGATTGCCCGCGCTCGCGTCGATGAGGCAGTTCGTTTCGGCGATCTTCTTGTCGATGACGCGGAGGATGGTCTCGGTGTTCATGCCTATCCTACGGCGACCGAGGCGCGCGTCTCACACGGAATCGGCCGCCGTCTTCTGCATCGCCTCGATGCACTTCGGGCACGTCACCTCGGCGGCGTTCTTCGTCGAGCGGAGGATCTGCGCTCCGTAGAGCGAAACCGCCGCGCGGCCACACTCGGAACGGTGCAGACGGGTGTTCGGGTTCGCCCTCAGAGCGTGCACCAGCGGGACCTTCTTCTCGACGACGGCGGCCGCCGCGGGCGCCCACGTCTCGACCTTGTCGATGCAGAACAGCGAGTCGGAACGTACGGCGTTGAAGTCGCGCTGCACGTCCGCGACGACCTTGTCGTGGTACGTCGCGTACGACGGCACCTTCGAGTAATAGTCGGGGACCGCGGAGCCGACGGCGGCGGAGAAGTACCAGTTCTGCGTCTCGCCGTCGCCGTGCCGCAGGAGCACGTCGTAGCGACCATCGGACTCCGGCGCGCGCCAGTCGGTCGACCGGTTGCGGCCCTCGAAGAGAAGGTCCGGGTTCGTCGCGAGGCGCTCAAGGCGTATGGAGAGGCGCAGCGCCATCGGGAACAACACCTCCGCGAGAAACGCCTTCGTGCAGTCGGGCGACACTTCGTAGGGGAGGTGTCCAGCACCGAAGCACGGGCCAGTGTGCCACACGTTGCCGTACTCACCGACCTTGCGAGCCCCCTGCTCGCTCCACCCGTGGCGGGCGATCTTGTCGTGCTTGTCGAGCGCGATGCCTCTGAAACATGCGCCGCAAGTGCCGGTGGTCTTCGTGGTGCTCATGCCTGTTGTACGACGCCAGAAACATGGTTCCTTCACGTCGCCGCCGTTTTTCTCGAACTGCTGCGGTGCAAGGCATCGCGCAGAATGTTTCGTGGCGACGAAAGAAACGGCAGAGCGACGTCGTATAAGGTGGCATGAGCACGAAGAAGACCTACCGCACAACCTTCAACGGCGTCACGGCTTCGCGCACGTCGACGCACCCGTACAGGTACGCGGTGTGGGCTGTATGGTCCGACGACGCCTCGCGCCTTCTCGACGCCGAGGTGCCCGCTGGCAAGCCGTTCATCGCTCGCTGGACAACGCGCCGCGACATCGCCGAGAAAGAGGCCAACACGCTGCGTATGGGCGCGAACCATCGCGGACTGTACGCGAAGGTCTCCGTGGTGCCAGTCACCGAGGCGTGAGCGTTCCAGCAAGACGACGTCGACTTCCATCGTATGATAGTCACGGAGCACGAACATGAGCACGAACACGACCGGCACCGTTTCTCTTGCTACGGAACTCCGCAACATGAGTTGCGTGCTTTGTCGGTGCTTCTCGGAGAACGATACGCTGTGCGATGACTGCGCCGAACTCGTCGCGATGGATATCGTTTACCGTCGCGGCGAAGTCTTCTCCGGTGCGCTGCGTGAAATTCTGAGGTGGCATGGCCGCGACTCCGCCATCGACGGCGTCGACGTTGTCGCTGCCCATGCATTCCGTCTTGCGCAGGCGAAGAGCGTGACGTGATGAGCACGAAGACGTGGCAGAAGATCCTCTCTCACCCGCGCGTGGCGTCGGCGCGTAACGAAGGCGCGGACGGATTCTGGGCCGAACTGCGCGACGGGTGGAGCTCCGAGGGCACGCACTCCGTCCATCGCTACACGCATGCTGAGATCCTGCGTGATATCAACTCCGCGTCGCCGTGCTCCTGCGGCGACTGCGCCGAGGCGGTGATGACGTGAGCGTCTCCGACCTCCGCGTCACGCGCATGCTCTCGGCGTACTACGGCTGGCACTGCGAGCACGGGAGGCGCCGAGATGAGCCTTGCGCCGAGTGCGTCGCGAGCCTCGAATTTGACCGCAAGTACCGACCGAAACGCTACGATGAGCGTACGGCTGTTAGCCGTGTTGAGCCGTACTGCGAAGGCATGAGCTACAAATCAGCGGGGCGGACGTAAGAACTCCGCGGCGGTCGGCGTATCACAAGCATCGAGGCTGTACAGCCCGACGAACCGGAGCACGACGATGGACACCGTTTCTCTCCAGAAGGCGCTCGACGACATGATACGAACTAACAAACCATTATGGGGTAATGCCGTACAGCAGGACTCACCCATGATCTTTAAATTCTTAGCAAGCAGTGCCGGAAGGTGCTTGACAGACGAACTGTCGATTGCTTATCCCTACTCCGGCCGCATCTGCCTTGCATGATCGGACGTATGTGAGCTAATCACGAAAATCCCTATGGCTAAGAAGAAGCAACTCACTGAAAATAAGCCGCTCAACCGCGGGCTCGGCGCTGCGAAGGCGGCTAAACAGGACGAGTTCTACACCCAGTACGTCGACATCCAAAAGGAGGTTGAGGCTTACCTCGAGTTCAACCCCGATACCTTCCGTGGCAAGGTCGTCTACTGCAATTGCGATGATCCCTTCGAGAGCAACTTCTTCAAGTACTTCGCCGCGAACTTCAACAAACTCGGCCTCAAAAAACTCGTAACCACCAGATACGACGGCTCCCCCATCGCCGGTGTACAACTTACCTTCGGTGAGTATAGTGAAGGCAATGGCAAGCGCCAAAAGCCCAAAGCGATAGCTGTCGAGATCGAGGAAGTAAAGGATATCAACGGAGACGGAGCGACCGGCATCGAAGATGTGAAACTCTTCCTGGAGCGGAACCCCCACAGTCGCACTTCCCTCGCGGGAGGTGGCGATTTTCGTACGGCTGAGTGCGTCGAGTTGCTCAAACAGGCGGACATCGTCGTTACCAACCCGCCATTCTCTCTTTTCAAGGAGTACCTCGCTCAGCTCGTGGAACATGGGAAGAAGTTCTTGATCATTGGTAACGTGCAGGCGATCACTTACCTGGAAGTATTCCCGCTGATCAAGGACAACAAGTTGTGGCTGGGTCCGACGATTCACAGCGGTGACCGCGAGTTCCGCGTTCCAGACCACTATCCGCTGAATGCGTCGGGTTGGCGCATCGACGAAAATGGTGTCAAGTATATCCGTGTAAAAGGCGTCCGCTGGTACACGAACCTGGACCATGGGCGCCGCCATCAGCTCCTGGAGTGCATGACGATTGCGGACAACTTGCGGTTCAGCAAGCACCAGGAGATCAAGGGTAAGGCGGAGTACGACAAGTACGACAACTTCGACGCTATTGAGGTGCCGTTTAGTGACGCGATCCCCAGCGACTATGACGGCGTGATGGGTGTCCCGATCTCTTTCCTTGACAAATATAACCCCGACCAGTTCGAGATTGTCGGAAACAGTGACGATGCAGACATGATGAGCAAGATTGGAGTCCGAACTCTCGGTCCAGAATTCATCAGCGCATATCGCGCCCGCGGTGGAACGGGGCACTACAGTCCAGGCATGCGAATGCTTGGTCTGCTCGAACCTCAACCGCGGGTCATTTATAAGCGCATTCTAATTCGCCACCGTCGCGACCTCCAACTCGAAAGAAAGACCGAAAAGTGAAGACCACGCTTAGAACCGACTACTTCGACACGGAGTTCGAGGCAGACCAGTTCGCCGCGGACGTGTGGAACCCGATCCGCGTCGGCCGACGCGACGCGCCGGAGGAGCCCTGCGGCGAGTGACCGTCGCAGCGCGAACCAGCCCCGTACCGCCACCGCGGACGGGGCTTGCGGCGTTGAGAGGGTCACTTCAATGGCGAAGAGGCGTGAAACTCCTGAAGCGGCGAAAAATAGGCTTTACCGCGAGGGCTGGTCAGACCTCCGAAAGATGTCCCCGGCCGACATCTCGGTGATCGAGGAGATGCTCGACCAAGGAACTTTCCGGTGGGCCGACTTCTTCGACGAGAAGCCGTCACCATACTACCTCGCCGGGTTCAAGGATTCGGCGTGGAAATGGCCCGACGAGTAATCCTCGCGTCACAGCGAACATGACGATCTAGCAACGGAGACACCGATGACGACCGCCGACAAACTGTATACTTCGAGACTGCCTGACGGGGTTCTTCACATCACCGTTGACGACGTTCGCGCGGAGATGAAGCGGATCGAAGAACTCCGTCGCGCTGGTGACTACCACACGGCGAGGAGTGTGCGCGAGAACCTCATGGTCAACGCGCTCATCGCGGTGTACGTCGACCATCCCGACGCGAAGGCTATCGCGGCCTCGATCGTGGGGCCGACGTGAGCGATCTCAAGCGCGGCGTCTTCGTCCGCCTCAACGATACCGGCGAGGTGGGACGCATCGGCAATCGCGGTTCGCGTGGCTGGTGGTTCGGCGACGCCGACGGGCGCGGCTGGTACGTCTACGCGAGCGACGTGATGCCGCTCGAAGGTGAGGAACTGCGCGCCGCTGAGACCGCCTTCGCGGCACGTCGCGCGGTCGCGATGGGGTGAGTTTTCTGCCTTGGCCGACGTACTACAACGTGGAGCTGTCATGCAGACGAAACGAACGAGCGATCTCGGCACGAACTTCACGGCCTACTATCCGCGCAACACGATCGTGCTCGTGCTGAGTAAGCTTGGCGAGCATCGCGTGTTCCTCACGCACAATCGGTTCGGATTCCCCGCGATCACGGGTACGTACCGCACTGCCTACGGCGCCCGCATGGCGCTCAAGGCACTGCGCGGTAAGGCGGCGAAGCTCGCCGACGCGTGGGGCCGCGACCGGCGCGCGTGGGCGGAGTACGGGGAGTCGCTCGGATGAGCACCGTTCGCGACGCGCTCGCCGCGCGGCTCAACGTGATCCTGCCTGTGCTCGGCTGCGGCCACGTCAAGGCGATGCCGAGCGATCTGCACCGCGTCTACGCGGGGCACTGGCAGCGCAGTGAGGGAGCCTTTAGCTGGTTCCTCAACTGCGTCGGCGTTGAGATCGGGAGCCAGAGCACGATGGCCGACTGCGTGCGCTACCCGGTCACGCTCTCCGTCTCGGTGACCGCGTGGGTGCTCGACCCGATCAAACCCGGAGACGTCGGTCAGCGGAACGTTCCTGCGGGAGCGATGTTCGCGACGACGCGAGAGTGGGACGGCAAGATCGAGCAGTGGTACGACGCCGACGGGAAAGAAATCGCGGCGCGGTGAAAGAACCGCCGACCCTGCGTCGTACAACATTCTGAAAGGCACGAAGATGTACGGAATCAACACGAAGAATGGGCGCACGATCCGCGGTGCGTGGCAAACACAGTCATCCGCAGGGAGCCACGCGTGCCAGAAGTCGCGAAACGAACCGGACGACGTGTACTACGTCACCGACGAAAACGGGCAGCGCGTCGCGGTGTTTCAGAAAGGCTCCGACGTGTCGGAGCGCGAGGGCATTCATCGCGAGGTGGCGGAGGTGTTCCGTGTGATCGACCAGCGCGGCAACGTCCACGAGGCGTCTCTTACGTGGCGCAGTGGTGAGTTCAAGATGCGCCGACGCGTCGTCACCATCGGCAAGCACCGCGAGGAGTTCCACGAAGGGTACGCGAAGCGTGCGTGCGTCGCGTGGGCAGCGGGACAGGCGAACATCGCAGTCGCCGAGATCCTCGCCGTCGGCGAACCGACGCGGGCCGAACTCATCGCATCGACCGGAGGTGTGCGATGAATCGCCCCGAGTACATCGCTGCGGTGGTGATCGCGGCGTGCCGTCGGCACGAGGCGGCACACGCTGACGACGGGACGCCGAACAGCAGGATCGCGTTCATCAACGCGGAGGTCGCCTACTTAGAGGCGTTCACCGAAGCCTCACTCGATGAGGCGGTCGCGGCGTATGAGTCGCTGGCGCGGCTCTACCCCGACTGCGGCTACAGCCAGCGTGGAGCGCAATCGATGTGGACGCTGTACGCGAGCGACCCGCAGACGCTCGAAGCAGCGATCGACCACCGCTACGCACGCATCGCAGCGCTCGCCGCGGAGGTGCAGCCATGACCGACGATCTTCACCGCGCTATCCCGTACACGCCGTTCTTCGGCGCGCTGTACGACCTCCTCGTCGAGAACGGTGCGAGCGTATCGGAGTTCTGGCCTCGCGACCGATTCGTCTCATGCGAGGCGCTCTCCGTCGTTCGCGGGCATGGTCCGTCGCTCGAACTGCGCATTATCCGATCGCTCGGCGGCGGCGGCAAGCTGCACTACAATCCAACGGCGCGAGAGTTCTACGTCGACGGATACTGCGAAGACGAGACGCCTGCGACGCTCGCAATCGAGGAGCGCATCAACGCCGCGCTCGCGGAGTTCTGCGCGACGTGGACCGGACCGTCACCGTGGAGGGCGCCGTGAGCGACTACGAACCGAACGAACTGGATCGCATTGCGAACCGCCTCGTCGACGCTGCGATCGTGGCTGGACTCGATCCTAGTACGCTCCGTGACGCGAGGATGGACCGAAACGAGGCAGAGGCATACATCCGCGACTGCGGCAGTACGTGGATCACGTCCGCGGTTCGCCTGCTTTCGATCCGAGCAATGCAGGGCGACGCCGATCCGTCCGGCGTGTGCAGGTTCGCGGCGAAGCAAAGGCTCTGCGCTGTACCTCCGCTGGACGACGAACTTCGTGATGCGCTTACAGTGTACCTCGCGAGGCTGCTCGACTACGAGAAGCCCGAGCGCCCGATGTTCCTCTGCGGGAACGATGTCGTGCCACTGCTCGCTCTGTACGACGCCATGCGCGAGTTCGATACGGAGGAGCGACGCATCATCGCTGCGATGTACACCGCGATCGTGTGGCGCTGCACGGCATCCATGTTCGGCATGCGCGACGAATAGTGTTGAATCATCTCATGCTATCGATCGTACAAGCACCATGACAGTCACCGATCTTCTCGCGCAACTGCACCATGCGAACGCTGCGCTCTTGCGGCTGTACGATCAAGTCGATCGTTCGCGTGATGAGCGTGATGCTGTAATCTCCGAGATCGCTCGTTCTGTCGGCATCGATCCGAGGTTCATGGTGTCTGTGAACTGCGAGTCGTGGCGAGACGGAGGAGGCGATGTGCTTACGTACTGCTGTGAGGCGAATGAGTGGCTCCCGTGTGGCGAGGGTATTCTCGCGCGAACGGCAGACGCCGTTGTGTGTACGCCTTACGAAACCATCCACGGCTTGTCGCGATGCAGCATGACATCACGAGTCGTTCGCCCTCTATCAGCACTGGTGAAGTGATGCCTCTCGAACCGCTCGACGAAACACAGTCGATCGAAGAGATCGATGCACGCATCGAAGAGCAACTCTCGGTCATCGTCTGCATCGACGCGCAGATGGCCGATCGTTCCGCAGCTCTTCACGACGGCGATCTCGACCGCGCAGACTTCCTAGACTGGTCGGTGCGAGCATCCGAGCGAAGGGGGCACGCTGCGACCAGTCTCGTGTCCCTGCGACACATGAGGCACCGTCTTACGCAGGCCGAGTCTGGCTTGCGCAGTGAGGTGTCGCGGCTTCGTGCCGAGGTGTCACGGCTTCGTGATACACTGACTGAGTCTGGCGCCGAGTGTGGTACCGCGAGGCAGCGCAAGACGATCGACGAGCTTCGCCGCGGTCTCGCTGAGGCTAACAGGATCATTGGCAGTATGCGGCCAGACGGAGACTTCAGGGATACCTACAAGAAGCACATTCACGATGCGTTTCTGGACGGCGAGACTGCGGTGCTTCACACCGACTGTAGTCGTGCATTTCTCGCCAGAGCACGTCAGTCAGTTCCGTCAAAGTACCGCGATGACTACTGCGAGAGAAAGACCGCCAAAGGGATGCGACGGCCCAGAACGTCATCTGAGTGCAGCGCGGAGGAGAAGGGGAATGTCGATGAGTAACAAGAAGACGTCGATCGTATCGATGATGCGGTGGATGTTCTCGGCGTACGTGGTGGATTTCGTCGGCGTGGCTTGGCCGCTCGTGTTCGCTACTGTTGCGGTTTTCGTTGCGGTAGGCTACGGAATCGATTCTGCGCCTATCGCGGCGCGGTTCGTTTTCGGTGCGTCGACCTTCGTGCTCGCGTCTGCATGCAGTGCGGAGAACATCGGACGGCGCAGTGCGGAGCGACGGCTTCGGCGAGCGCTGGAACGAGAAGATCAGTGGAAGACTGCCGCGACAGCAGCCGCAGAAGTCGCGCCAGAAGTCGTCGGTCGTTCGCTCGATCAGTGGTTCGCCGCGCATGGCATCGGTGCAGAGGTGGAGAAGTCAAGGGAGGCGATGGAGAATCTCGGCCGCTTTGCGGACTCGATGGTTCCGAGGGTGAAACAATGAGCAATACGAAGGATTCTGTTCTATTCTCCGAGGTGCGCCGTCTTCTCCTGCCGCTTCTGGACCCTGCGCAGCGCGGCCGTACGATGGCGTTCGTCTGGACAACGTTCTGGCCGGTCATGCTCGCGAGGGTGCTCGCGGTCGACGTGGCATCGTTCTTCGGCATGGACGCAGCGCCGCTGAACGCTCGCGTGTCAGTCGCGATCGGAGTAGGCGTGCTCTCGCTGATGTACGTCTGGCAATCGGTTCTCGCTGAGACCGAGCGTGCGAAGTCAGAGCGGCTTCGGCGCGAGATCGATGGTCTTCGCGAGTCGCAGAGTGATGCAGCGGTCGGAGCGGGCTTCGAGTCGTGCGCCGAAGAGGCAGCGTGCGCGATCTCGGACGGCAAAGGCGTAGTGAAGGCGGAGCGATGAGAGCGTACACAATCGAGAACGGCAAGGCGGTCGACGGGATCGCGCTTCGAGACGGCGAAATCTTCGTTGGCAAGTCGAGCCTGTATACCGATCGTCCCGTGGCGGTGAAGCTCGACATGCGCGGCGATGTCATCGGTGGACGTCTGGTGTCATCGCCCGGACGCGGCGCGCTCCTGTTCGTCTGCGATCACTCAGGCGAGCACGGATCGTGGCATCTGCGCGCCGCACAGCCCGCCGAACGCTGGGATGCGATGGTAGCGACGGAGCGCATCCCCAACGCACTCGACCGCATCCTCGCTCAAGAGCGCGTGCGTTACCGATATCCCCACAAGGCTCCGGTCGGGTGGCACGAGTTCGCGCGCGGCATCTCTGACTTCGACCCGTGCGTTCGTGTGAAGACGAACGTTTACGGGTATATCGAGTGCGGCGCGTCGTTCGAGATCCGTCGTCGCGGCGCGCTCCGTGGAACTCCGTCCGCGTACTGCGTCTCATGCGATCAAAACGGCGAGGTGACCGTATCCGATCCGCGAGAGGCTGCGCTGGCGAGGATCGTCGGAGGTGCCGATGACGCTCGATGAAGAGGTCGCGGCTCTGAAAGAGCGCGTGGAACATCAGGATGCGGTGATCTGTTTCCTGATGTCGTGGCTCGCGGAGGTGCATAAGGCGGCGAGGCTTAGCGGCACGTCGACAACGTTGTTCGGTGTCATCCTGCGCCCGGTGATGCGTGCGATCCCGAGCAGCGTAGCGTCAGCGGTCGTGGCCAGTGGCGTTTCCCCGGCAGAGGCTCTCGCGTATGTCGCGAAGGAGTTGCCTTCGCTCTCCGACTC
>JACCDY011276101.1_pt1 | contig 32421 bp, 28 predicted proteins | sample 7446391 | NCBI WGS metagenome assembly JACCDY01 (sample SAMN15323451, study PRJNA562643) | freshwater metagenome | isolation source: river surface water | place: USA:Blue River Watershed | collected 2017-08-18 | reverse complement strand
TAAATCTTGGCGGATGAACTTGTCCATGTGGGCAGCGCCTGCTGGAGCGGTGTCAAGCGCGTAGGTTTTGGAGCGCGCCTGCACATCGGGCAGAGCCGTGATACGCACCAACGCTTGGCTCAGGCGCTCCACCACATCGGCAGGCGTGCCTTTGGGTGCCATCAAGCCGAAGTAGTTGAAGGCCGACAAGTCGGCCAAACCTTGCTCAGCCAGGCCGGGCACTTGGGGCAACGCAGCATTGCGCAAGGGTGTGGTCACGGCCAAGGCTTTGACGCGACCGTCGCGCACAAACGGCGCCAGGGCTGGAATGGTGCCGGTCAGCACATGGATCTGGCCACCGATCATGTCCATCGTGGCCGGGGCGATGCCGCGGTAGGGAATGTGAACGATCGAAATGCCTTTGCGCGCTTTGAGTTGCTCGAGCACCAAATGGTTGATGCCGCCTGCCCCCGCAGAGCCATAGTTCAGTTGACCGGGACGGGTCTTGGCATAGGTGATCAACTCGGCCAAATTGTTGACGGGCAAATCTTTGTTGCAAGCCCACAGCAAGGGGCCTTGCGCCACCATGCTGATGGGCGCGAAACTGCCAACCGGGTCATACCCCGCGCTGGGCAACACGGCAGGGACGGTGGTGAATGGCGCCGCCACCAACAAAAGCGTGTGGCCATCGGCTGCGCTTTGGGCTACAAACTGCGAACCAATGGCGCCCGATGCCCCGGTACGGTTTTCGACCACGACCGAACCGCCCAACACCTCGGCCAACTTTTGCGCCAACAAGCGCCCCATGGCGCCAGTGCCCGCCCCTGCCGCAAACGGCACCACGATGCGCACCGTTTGTTGCGGATAAGTGCTGGCTTGCGCGCCCAAGGTCAAAACCAAACTGCCAGCGGCAGCCGCTTGCAAGAACTGGCGACGCGATGCAGTGGTGGAGGATGGAAAAAATGCGGGGTCAAAATCAGTCATGGTCGGGGAATGAATGGTTTTTTGAAAGTTGGGCGTGTAGAGGTTCGCATCCGAAGATTACAGATGTGTGACTGAAGCGTTCAAACCGCGCGTGGTTTTTGGCATTCATGAATGAAGATTGTTGGAAATCCTATTGATTTCAAGTGAATCTAATTGTGCCGGGGTAATGAACAAATCATACAAAGACGACTGCGATATAAATGCTTTGCAACAAAAGAAAAACCGCCGTACTACAGAGTAATACGGCGGTTTATAGAGTTGGAATAGATTCTTCTGAACTTCAGGAATGAATTAATAACCTATCCAGATCAACCGGCAAGACCCAATACCTGCGCTTCAGCTTCCTGCTCAAGATAAACCCAGTCAACGATTGAATCGCTAGGCGTGTAACCAGTAACGAGTTGCTGCATCATCACGCGAATGACGCCAACGTCATTCACATTGAGCGCCATTTCTAGGGCTTTCAACTTGTCCTCTAACTCTTCCCAAGAAACAAATAGTTCATTGGCCTTCATGATTCTTGAATGAGAGGTAGGCTGTGGATTATTTCCAATTAGAAGCTCCTCATAGAGCTTTTCACCAGGACGCAGCCCCGTGATTTCAATCGCCACATCACCATCTGGCGCATCATCATCTTTCATCGTCAGACCTGAAAGTTCCACCATTCGCCGAGCCAAGTCTGCGATTTTCACGGGTTGCCCCATGTCAAGAACAAACACATCTCCCCCTTTCGCCATTGCACCAGCTTGAATCACCAATTGAGAGGCTTCGGGGATCGTCATGAAGTAGCGGGTGATCTCGGGATGCGTGAGCGTAATGGGTCCGCCGTCTCGAATTTGCTGGCGAAACTTGGGCACTACAGACCCTGATGAACCCAGCACATTTCCAAATCGGACCATGCTGAATTTGGTCCCTGGGTTCGTTGAGGCCAAAGCTTGCAACACCATTTCAGCAAGTCGCTTGCTGGCCCCCATGATGTTGGTCGGCCGAACCGCCTTGTCAGTGCTGACGAGCACGAAATCAGAAACACCGTTCTCAGATGCCGCTATCGCAGTTCGCAAGGTGCCAAGAACATTGTTCTTGATGCCCTCGGCCGGGTTATGCTCGACCAGCGGGACATGTTTGTATGCAGCTGCGTGATAAACAGTTTCGGGATGCCAAGTTGACATGATTTCGCGCATCCGCTCATCATCTTGTACCGAAGCCAGTAACGGCACTAATGTGATGCTTCGACCAGCCAGCTTTTCCTCAAGTTCTTGGTGAATAGCGTAAAGCGCAAATTCACTGTGCTCGATCAATAATAATTTACTGGGATTGACGGCAAGAATTTGTCGGCACAGCTCGCTGCCAATGGAGCCGCCTGCACCAGTCACCATCACCACCTTGCTGCGCACATTCATGGCCAGCAGGATGTGGTTGGGCATGACGGGCTCTCGGCCAAGCAGGTCGTCGATGTCGAGTTCGCGTAAATCTGAGATGCCGACCTTGCCTTGTGCCAAATCATTCACACTTGGCAATGTACGAACAGCCACACGCGATGTTCGAATCTGGGCCAAGATCTCATTGCGGCGCTTACGACTCAGGCTGGGCATGGCCAGAAGCACGTCGCTAATTGTCAATGTAGGCGCTAGGTTGACAAGGTCTGCCGGGTTGTAGATGGGCAGGCCATTTAGCACATGACCGTGCAAACGGTCATCGTCGTCCAAGAACCCAACAACCTGCATCTCATGACTATTTGCCATGGCGGCAACTAACTGACGCCCGGTGCTTCCGGCACCATAAACCAACACCTTGGGCCTTGAAGCGCTCTTAAGAATATTCAAGTACTGATCACCCAACCATATGCGCGTAAATGCTCGAGAAGCGCCCACGAACAGCAGCAGCAGAATCGGCTGGATAATACCCACCGTACGTGGCACCCCGGTCAAGCCAATTGCGGTAAAAATGGATGCAAAAAGCAGTCCGTAAATGCCAACCGCGCGTGCTACAGCGAGAAGCGCAGGCCATCCGTTGTAGCGGAAGATGGCCCGGTACAAGCCAAATACGACAAAAATGGGCAGTGCTATACCAACCGATACAGCACCTGCCCAAACAGCACCTTGCGCCCACTCGCTTGACCCAGCAAAGCCGATGAACTCCCCTAAACGAAGATAGAAAGCCAGCCAGACCGTCAAAATGCATAAACTGAGATCGACTAGAAGTGCTATGAAGCGCTTCGCCGGTCTTGGAAGTGCGAGAACCGAAACCACCAGATTTTCGAACGGCATTTTCATCGTCATTCCTGCCGAATGCGGTCGCCACGACCTGCGCCAGTGACCGTCTTGATGATGTAGGTGAAGTACGCTGCCAGGTCCAAACCCCTCAACATCTGTGCATCGGTTTCTGCGAGCAGTCTTGGGGTGGACATGTCAATTCCATTGATCTGGGCCAATCCGGTGATCCCAGGGCGAGCGGCAAAGACACCCCGCAAAGCACGCTCTTCAATGAGCTCCGTCTGATTGAACAAACAAGGCCGTGGTCCTACCAAACTCATTTCTCCCTTGAGCACATTCCACAATTGAGGCAGTTCATCCAGTTTGCTGCGACGCAAGAAATGTCCAAACTTGGTCACGGATGATATGTCAGCAAGGTGAGTAGCGACCGATGCAGTATCTGGTTGCATGGTACGGAATTTCACCAAGGTGAAGGCCTTTTGAAATCGGCCCACGCGCACCTGACGAAACAGAGGAACACCTGTATCAAGCAAGCCGACCAGGTACAACAGCGCCATCAAAGGCATTGCAACGATAAGCCCAATACCAGCAAGCACAAAATCCAGAAAACGAAGCATCAAGTAGTTGCCTTGGTTTTGCGATACCACTGTGCAGTGGTATCAACCCCTGCCTGCATGGTGTAAGGCGGGTTCCAACCTAGGTCTTCTCGAATCTGAGCCATATCAACGGTCAGTGATCCAAGCAGCCGGTCGACCGCTGCCTTTTTACCAAGGAATGCACTTGTCCGCTTCATCAAAGAAACGGGAACAGGGAGGAGCAAAGGCATTCTTCCCAAGGATGCTGCCAATCGGCAAATCAGTTCGGGTGTCGAGACGTCCTCACCGTCGCTTACCAGAAAGGTCTTCCCCGTTGCCTTGGGGTGAGTGAGACAAACGCGAATGGCATCGACCAAGTTGCCCAGATAAATCAAGCTACGTTGGTTCTGAATCGCACCTAGCGGCAGAGGGATTTTTTTATCTATTATCTTCATGAGACGCATGAAGTTGCCTTTGACCCCCGGACCGTAAACCAGTGGGGGTCTCAGCACCACAATTTCCATTCCAGTTTCTTCAGAGATCTGCCACAGCCTTTGCTCCGCCTCATACTTCGAAACCCCATAAGCATCATCCGGAGCGGGGGTATCAGTGGCGGTAAAAGGTTGCCCGGCACCTGTAAGTTCACCGTTGACTTTTATCGAGCTCAAGAAAACAAAGCGACTGACGCCGCGTGCGGCAGCCCGGCGCGCGAGGCTCGCTGTTCCTTCGACGTTCACACGGCGAAACTCAGCAAGAGGATCATGACAGCTCTCAGTCATAAAGTGCACACGCGCTGCTAGGTGCACTACCTGAGTTACGTCTTGTAGCGCAGAACTCCAGTCTGTTTCAGCAGAGATATCACCGACAGCCATGTGTTGGCAAGCAACAACATTTGACTTGAGCCTTCTCACAACGCCACGAAAAGGAACTGCATCATTACGCAACCGATCGCACAAAGCAGAGCCCACGAATCCATCAGCCCCAGTAATGAGGATCTTCATTTCTTCAACATTTCGCGATAAAGCGCCAAGGTAGAATTGTTCACATACTGCGCAGAAAACTCCTGTTCCAAGCGCTCTCGACCACGCTTGCCCATCCTTCTGGCCAACTCAGGGTTCTTGAGTAAGCACTCAAGAGCGTCGGCAAGTGCAGACGAATTTTTAGCCGGAACTAATAAACCGTTATCGCCGTCACGAACGGCTTCACGACAACCGGGGACATCTGTCGTCACGCAGGCTAGGCCTGCCGCCATAGCTTCGAGCAAAGATTTGGGCAAACCTTCCCTGTAGGAAGGCAAGCAAGCAATGCTCGCCTCTGCCAACACCTGTGGCATGTCATTACGGAATCCCCAAAATTCGACAATGCCTTCAGACTTCCAAGCATCTATCGTAGAGGTATCGATGCATGCCCTGTTTTCTGGATCAGGCAAGCCAACGATCACAAACCGTGCAGTCAAGCCTTTTTGTCGTAGACTCCGGGACGCGTCGACGAACTCACCGACACCTTTGTCCCACAGCAGCCTTGCCACAAGAACAACGACTGGTGGTTCTTTTGAGCCACATTTAGGCTGAAACAGATAAGGATCCACGCCGGCACCGCGAATCAATACTGAATCATTGGACCGCACCAGTCCTGCCCCAATGAAACCTTTTAAATCATCACTATTCTCAAAAACAACTCGACTACCGCGAGGGTTCAAAAAAAGTTTTAGGCCAAACTTTAGAAGCGGGCGAAGTGAACGAGCCAATGGATGCATAGAAGTGAACGCATAACCACCACCCACTACCGCATTGATCACCTTATTGCATCCCGCAATTCGAGCAGCCAACCCACCGAGCAAAATTGGTTTAAGAGCAACGTGATGTATCAAGTCTGGTCGTTCAATGCGGTAATGACTGACAACACGACGTAGAGCAGATATCGCGCCGAATGGGTTTAAGCTGCCGCGATTAACGTGTAGAGGCAAAACGCGTAACCCAGCAGACCGAATTATGTCATCATGACTGCCAACACTGGTGAGAACCAACACATCATAACCTGCATCTCGGGCAACGAGGGCTCGCCCCATAAAATGAGAACAAAAGAACCAATCAACGGTTACAAAATAAATAAGTTTAGGGCCTTTTTCTTGGATCACAGTTGCGCCCGGGAAGTCATTTTTTCGCCTTTAATAAATCTTGAATACAGAATTCGCCTTGCATATTTAATACATTCAAAAACATAACCTGCAAAATGAAGGAATGGCCCGATCAAACCAGAGCGCCGAAGATCACAGAAGCCCTTTAATACCCCCTCGTGCATAGCATGTAAATTCCCAGAAAGGCCGTCTTCACCGTATTCCCGCTTGTACGAGAAGGCTAATGGCGCCTTAATTTTAGCCATTCGGATACCACGCACAGCCATATTCAGCCATAGATAATAGTCCTCGGCATAGCGCATCGTCGGTGGGAATCTATATTCGGGTCGATTAACAACCATTACGGATCGAGTTGGAATGTAATTTATAAAAACCAAGGCAATTTTACAAATCTCAAAATGAACAGTCGGACCTATGACTGAGGTCTTCTCGCTATCGTCAATGCATAGACTTTCATGGCTTGAGAGGATAAATTCAGGGTGACCGAGCATCCACTCGTATTGAATTTCTATCTTTCTCGATGCCCATGAATCATCGGCATCGAGAAAGGCAATAAAGCGCTCGGAAGCGATATCCCAAGCTGCGTTTCTCGCCCCACCCGGCCCCTGATTATTTATGAGGAAAAGGGCTCGAATACGCACGATAGAAGCACTTGCCGAATATTGACAAAGAATATCCTCGATGCAGCGCCTCGTTTCTCCATGATCAGGGCTAGCATCGTCTACCAGGATAATTTCTGCAGGCAGCACAGATTGACGTAATACCGAGTTAACTGCGCGAGGCAACACCTGCGAACAGCAGTAGCAGGGGATGATGACACTTATCGGCGCGATCCGCATACGTACCGTTATTCGCGCATCAAGACACTGATAACCGCAACCACGATGGCGGCAATATGTTCATGTGACTGTCAATTTTGCTTCGATTCCAAAGCCCAGGGGCCACTACAATCTTGTCGGATCGACGGTTTAGGTAGGCCCCCCACCAACTGAATGTACTATTGGAAATTATATGATGCTTACACCGCGACATCAGAAATAATTCCTGCGGAGCGGAAAGAATGCCTCCGGAAGATGTTTGTTTTCCGGAGATATAGAGTGATTTATTATCCAGCGCAAGGTTTTCTTTTACCCAGGTTACGTCGTCGGAAAAAACCACCAGGTTGAATTCGCCTACACGTCCCTTTAATTCCGCCAAAGCTCTATGATAATAATCAGCAGTACAGATATTGTGCAGGGCGCTAATTCTACGATCTGACACATAATCTCCGCGCCGCACATGCAAGGACACCGGGTTGGACAGTGAATCAATTCTTTGTCTTAGCAACTCAAGTTCCGCAGCAAAGCTAGGGCGAAGACTGAGTTCAAGCAATAGTGGATTCAGCTCATCAATGAAATATTTCTCACATTGGAAATATCCCTCCAGATAGATTGCTCCTTTTAAGGAAAGAATTTCTGGATGCCAGTCGGAATGGTATTGCTTGAGGATGCGCTGGCGCACGAACCTTGTACCACGCGAGACGATTCCAAGGGGATTCCTTTGAGCATCGGCCTCAGCTACGCTGGCGACCGGCGCAGTCACTGAGAACTGGAGAATATCAGGCGCCCTAATTGTGTCATTGCTTCCGCGCTGAAAGTCGAATGCAGACAAATCGATCTTGAGAGCACTACCATTTTTCCTTGCAAGCGCGAAGGCTGCAGCGTACTGAAAAAGCTGGTTTCCTAGCCCTCCGTTAAGCCGAACAATAATCATCCAGCCACCTTTTCTTCATTACAAACAATCCACAACCATATTCAAGATCTTCTGTCTCACTTATGTCGCATGCCGGCATAAAACCACCATCATCCCTAACCAGGGAAAACGAGATCAACTTCATTTTGGGTAACATGGCTAATATAGATTTAGGTGAAAAAACCCGATGTGCATTAAAGCAAACGCGCTCACGTCCAACCGGGACTGATAAATAAATGAAACCACCTAAGGCAACCACGCGCTGGAGCTCATTCAGCGCCTTACTACTACCATCTGGGTCGATTGGATCTCCATAGCGACCTAAGCCGATATGTTCTACAACATGTAGGCAGGATAGAGAGTTGATTGATCCGTCCGAAAAAGGCAGATCAAGCAAATTGCCGCGGGTGCATTCCAATCCAGGCAATCTGACTTTGAGAGGGCGATAATCCATGAACTCTGTCGGAATAAAGGCGGAGATGGTCCCAATCAGCTTTACGTCAGATCCGATATCCAAATGCTTATTTGGGGAATGAGCAGCGAGTTGACGAGCAAGCCAAGCGGCTTGGTAGAAATAGTGCGCATCAAACGGTGTGTGCGTTGTCCAATCACCCAAGCAGGGATGCAAATCCAGCAACTGAATCGGTCGCCTCCCTGCGTAACGGAAGAAGTGAACAAGATATTTTGGCAGGTATAAGATGCCCACTAATGGCCTCGGATAAATGAATGCCATCAGCCATTTCCTAGCGAAGTTTATTAAACTAGCCATACGAATTTCCTTCACTAAGCTAAATCAATCTTGGTTGGCTCAATTGTGGCAAGACAAATCTCACATTGACCACCACTTGTAATCGTCCAATCAATCGAGGCACTAGTAGACAAATTTTTGGATAATACGGCGCAACAGGCGCGATGTTTTAGATTGGGGCTTCAGGTCGGCCAGATCTTGTGTGGATAATTCTTCTATTTTTTTGGCCCTCCTAACCCTGAAGGGAGCACTCCACTCAAAACCTTGAAACATGATGTTTTTCAGGTCATCCACAAGATCCGAATAGCCAAGCTCCAATGTACGATTAAACACGGCGTGCACAGGTTGAAATTCACGAAGACCAGACTCTGCTTTTGGCATATAAAGCAGCTCGCCCGAACTGAAGTTAATCAATTGCGTATGCACCGAGAAATTATATAGGTACTCGTAATATAGTGTTGGATATTCTAAATACCCACACTTTGCAACGCGAAACATTTCAGAACAAAACGATTCGACGTCGTCTACATGCTCAATGACATGCGAACATATTACGTAATCAAACGCATAATCTTCAAATGGAAAGCGCCCACCATCGTAAAAAATAATATTTTTCGATGTCTTTAGTTTTCCAGCTCCGCCTCGCTGCTTTAGAGCTTCCTCATCATTAAAAGTGCGCTCTAGCAAAACGTTTGAACGAGGGTGCGGGGAGTTTCCGGGGCCAATTTCGAGCACTCGGCATTTTTTTTTAATTAGTCGGATGCGCTCAGGGAAAAACATAAATATCAAACCTTACGATTACATTTCAAAACTTACCTACAAAGCTATCTCTCACCTATTCGCGAGAACTCATTGGTCCACCCTGTGAAATAATCCCAACACCAAATTTTTAATTCTCATTAGCCTTCCCATCAGCCTAGGCCTGTAAATCACATTGAAATGCGCCTCGTCTGCAGCATGGCAAGGAGCTAGAGCAGTATGCGGGTGGCGGACAGGAAGTGTTGGATGATGAATTTCCCTCTGGAGCCGATCCTGATCATGCTTGGTGTGTGTTGCATCACCTCCAAAGCCCACGTTTGTGACCATGTTTTGGTTAGGCGTCACAGAGAGTCCACCTGCTGCCCAGATCGACAGCACCCATTTCGAATCCCAGTAAGTGTATTTTCCAAAGCGCAACGCTCTGTAAAAACGTATCCAATACCTTCGCTGAACACTGTCGGCAATTAAGGAGGAAAAACGTGGCGTGTTGATAAAGTGCTCAACCTGGACAAGGTTATCGTCATAGTATTTCCATGCCCTCGCCCATGAGGCCCAGCCCCAATTGGAGGGATAAGCAGAGAAGTAGTAATCCCTCTCACCCCAGGTCTTATTCTGGAAGTTTGCGGCAGAGATGTTCATAATTCGTGCCTCATCACGGTATTTCTCCAATAATTCGGCTGCAAAGCCTGCAAAGGCGCCATTTATGACACAGTCATCTTCAAGAATAATCCCCGATGCGACGCGGGTGAAGAACCAGCTTACCGCCTCGGGAACCCAAGTGTCACACCCGTGGTTGCGCTCCGCGAACATCGTTTCGACTTTGCAATCCCAATCCACCATTTCAAGAGCAAGGCGTTGGCACTCCTCGACGCGCATGTGGTCAGTAGGCACCCTCTCGCGCGGGCCGTCGCAGGCAAGGAATAGCTGCTTGGGTGCAATGCGGGACAGTGCCCGCAGATTTTGGCGCAAGACATCAGGCCGGTTGAAAAAGACGACTAGGATAGGAGGACAATTGAAACTCACGCAAATAGTTCCCGGATTTTCCTGATTTTGATCATCGGCAGGTAGCGTGCCGCAATAGACTTGAGGCCGATCATTCCGCCGAAGTTCCAGATGTTGATTACTGCAAGAAAAACCCCAGCTATTTTATAGAGGGAACTGCTTTGCATTTGACCGCGAAGATAGCAAATCTCGCCTTTCAGATATAAGCGATCACTCACGGATAACGCTGGCCCATAATGGGAAAGAATGTACTCGGCGGACTGGAGATAGGAGCGTTGTATCTGCTCTTGCGGAGTCGCTGCTGATACGCCGCCAGATGCTGTATGGACGTAGCAGGGAATAGGTATTTCATAATAACTATCTGCCTTAACGCACAAGTCGATATCCCATATCCAGTCCGCCCAAATACCGCAGTCAGTTGGATAGGATGCGTCCCTCAACAGAGCTGCGGCAAATCCAACCTTCACAAATGGGGCGGTTTTCCTCGTCATGGTCTTGATCGGCGAGTCTGAAATGATTCGGTAGTCTAAAGTCCTGTCGCCCTCCGGCGATCTGTCAATGCAGGATGAAAATGCGACAAACCGATCAGAATCTGGATCTAGCCCTTGTCTTTTTATTGCAGCATCGACTGCCTCGACAGTGCCAGGTTCAATTAAATCGTCACCGCCTATAATAGTGATGACGTTTCCTTGAGCAATCTGAGACGCCTTCGACATATTCTTCGGGATGCCTAGGTTCTCTTCATTCACGACGACGCGGCACCCGCAGCCCGACTGACAATACCCGCTGCTGAGATAGTCAGTCACGATGGCAACGGTTCCGTCCGTGGAGCAATCGTCAAGAATGACCAATTCGAACGGCGCCATAGACTGCGCGGTGATGGCATCCAAAGCCGCGCGAACAGACTTTTCGTGGTTATATGTCACCAGCACAATAGAGTGCTTAACTTGCGGGTGGGTCATTGCATCTTCTCAAGGATCTTTACAAGGCTCACTCAGTGCCGCCCCCAATCCGCTATGCAGTCGATGACTCGGTCGACATCTTCAAGACTCATTTGCGGACCGATGGGTAAGCTCAACACCTGTGAGGCAAGCGTACTGGCAATAGGAAAGGCTGCAGCAGGAAAGGCATACGAGTATGCCTGCTGAAGATGTGGGGGCCTCGGGTAATGTATCTGCGTCGCGACGCCTGCGTTGGCCAGTGCTGTCATCAAATCATCACGCCTATTCGTTCGGATTACAAATAGGTGCCAGACCGGATCGGCCCAATCTGGAACCTTGGGTAAGCCTATGCCGCAATCAGTAAGTCCGGACAGATAGCGAGTGGCCAGCACCTTTCGGCGTTGGTTCCATTCATCCAAGTGTTTCAGCTTTACGCCGAGTGCAGCAGCCTGGATCGGATCAAGCCGGCTGTTGAAACCTGCACTTTCGTGAATGTACTTTTCTTTTGAGCCGTAATTGCGAAACATTCGCAGCTTCTCCGCTAATGCCGCATTTTTAGTGGTAACAGCCCCCGCGTCGCCTAACGCACCGAGATTCTTTCCCGGGTAGAAGCTCCAAGCCACCAAGTCGCCATGCCCGCCCAGCCTTCGGCCCTTGTAACGCGCGCCCTGCGCTTGCGCAGCGTCTTCCAGCACGTAAATGCTGCGTCGGCTTGCCAATGCAAGAATAGGCTCCAGATCCGCAGGTTGCCCGTACAGGTGTACCGGAATAATAACCCGAGTCCGCGGAGTGATGGCTGCCTCGATCCTGCCGACGTCAATATTGCCAGTTTCGGGGTCGGGTTCAACGGGAACGATGGTCGCCCCGCACTGACTGACTGCCAGCCACGTAGCAATAAAGGTGTTGCTGGGTACGATTACTTCGTCTCCCGGCACTACCTCCAGGACACGCAGAGAAAGCGAAAGAGCGTCTAGGCCATTCGCTACGCCGATGCAATACGCGGTATCGCAATAGCCGGCGTAGGCGCGCTCGAAGTCCTCAACCTCAGAACCGCCTACGTACCAGCCGGATCGCAATGCCCTCAAAACGGCCGCCTCAAGTTCTGGCTGCAGCTCTCTATAGGCTGCGCCGAGATCAAGAAATGGAATTGCATTCATGCCTTCAGGGCGGCGAGAAATTCACCGAAGTCCCGAATGTAGTCAGCCTCATCATACCTTTCGGATGCCAAGACCATACAAACCCCGCCAGATGAGAAGTTATCGAGAGCTCGCCACATCATCGGGCAAATATAAAGCCCGTAGTATGAGCGATTCAAATGAAAGCGGCGTTGACGCTCGCCATCATTAAGAACAATATCGAAACTCCCAGACATTGCAATAACAAACTGGTGGAGATTCTTGTGCGCATGCTCCCCACGGTCTGAACCACCAGGGACATCATAAAGGTAGTAAACACGCTTGATGTTAAAGGGAATATGTTTGTCACCCTCGACAAAAGTAAGATTTCCTCTTGGATCAGTAATTTTTGGCAGCTCAATGATTTTGCAGTCATTTAGTGGCATGGCGCTCCTTTCACATGAAATCTATTTCATAAAACACATAAACGAATCTGTCCTCACCAAATGGATCTATGCCATTTCGTGTTGAAGCCGGCATCTTTACCGAGCAACTGCGGGCACGAGTGAATTCTCTGGCAGGTTGCTGAGCTTGGACATTCGCAGTTAGGCCAGGACAGCCAGGGATTGCTCCTAAGAGACTCGCCGTGCTTCACCTGAGACCGCCCTCAGCAACGGGCGATGAGGTCGAAGCGGAAATCCGCGTAGATCAGCTCTTCGTGCTGCAGCACCGCCTCTGCCGAGGCAAAACCGCTGGCCAGACACAGCCGCTCGATCCAGCCCGCGTCCAGCCAGGAGCCGATGATGGGCTTGCGCTGTTCCAGCCCATCGAAGTAGGCGGCGCGCCGGGTGTCGTCGTTGAAGTAATCCCACAGCTTGGCGCGGTCGGGAATGTCGCCGATCATCAGAATGCCGCCCGGCTTCATCCAGCCGCGGATACGCCGCACCATGGCCACGATATCGGACTCATCAATGTACTGGATTCCGGCGTACCACAAGACCTTGGAAAACGTTCGCGACGCAAATTGCGCATCCCGCATGTCGCTGGTCGATACGCGCACGTTGGGCAGGCCGCGTGCTGCCAGCCGCCCAGTGAGCACGGGGCTGATATCGACCGCTTCCACGCCAGCAATGCGGGGGCCGAAGGCAGCGGTAAACAGACCATTGCCACAGCAAAGGTCCAGCAAGGTATCGTCGCTCTGCAACTCCAGCTGCTGGCCGACGGTGTCGAGGGTGATCTCCCATTTGCGCTGGTCGATAGGCTGCTTGTTGCGTGTGCGTAGGACTTGCGATTGCTCATCCTTGTTGGCCACATCGGTCTGGTACTCGGACCAGAAGCGGGCCCAGTGTTCGTTCTCTTGGCGTGTCATGTCGAAAACACCTCGTGGATGGCCCCGCGCAATGTCTCTTCATAGGCCGCCAGATGGGTCTGGTTGATATCGGCGTGCGTGGGGAGATTGAGTATGTTGGTGCAGACAAAATGCGAATGCGGGAACTGCTGCGCACTGATCTCCGGAATGAGCGTGTGATATAGCGCCGTCGGCAATATCTCGCGCCCGATGAGATTGAAGTACAGCTGCTCGCGCTTGCCTTGGCTGACGATGACCGGGAAATTGAGCGGTACTGCCCCGGCCGGAATGCGGTCGAACATGGGCGTGAGCTGCGGCAGGCTGGCCACCCATTGTTGCACGACCTCATAGTTGCTCAGGCGACGGCGCGCCGAGGCCTCCAGGTCGGTATCGGAGAACTCGGCCAGAGTGGCCGGTGAGATGCGCATGGCCGGCGGCAGGCTGGTCACATCGAGCACGCCGCCATGGTCGAGGAAGAAACCGCCGTCGGGCGTGGCCGTGCTCTTGTGGATGGAGAAAATGGCATAGTCGCCGTAGCTACCCAGCCGCCGTCCTTCCAGGCCGCCCAAGAGCGTGTGGGCGCAGTCTTCGATCACCTTGACGCGGTAGCGGTGGCACAAGGCCACGAACTGTTCGACATCGACCTGAGGCACGCCGAAATAGTGAATCAGGAAAACCAGCTGGAAAGAGCCGCTGCGCAATTGCGCCTCAAGGGCATCCAGGTCGGGGCGCAGGCGCTCATCGACGGGATAGAACGCGTAATCGATGGCGCTGGTGCGGATCGGGTCGAAGACTCCCGACCCCTCGATCTTGGACAGACCGATGTAGGCTGGCAAGAGGATGCCGCGCGGATCCATGCGCTTGTGCGCCTGCAGGATGAACGTCATCGCCGCGCGCGCTGAGGCGGTAAAAATGCGTCCATTGCGATAGGAACGCAGATCCTTGTTTTCCTTTTCGATGAAAGCCATCTCAGATTCCCTGGAGGAAAGACGAAAATACGATGTGAAAGTAATCTAGGTCAGCCTCGCACAGACGCTGGTGCACGGGAATGAAGAATGCGTTCTCCCCGTAGAAGACGCTGCACTCGATGCCATGCGCCCAGCCATGCTGCTTCATGGCGGCCGGGTCCGCCCCTGAAGGCAGGGTGAACATGAAGACGCCCGGCACATCATGCTCCAGCAGTTCGAAACGTGGCTGGCATCCCAATGTAGCAAAGCGCTCGGCCAATGCATGATGGTTGGCGCGCCGGTCCTGTGCCGCCTGCTCCAGCTGCGGCAGATGGTGCGACATCACTGCAGCCAGATAGAGCTCCAGCTCGCCGCCGGTCGGTACGCAACTTCGCACCTCGTAACGCGGATCATAGGAAAGCACGCCTCCCATCTGCAAGGGATAGACCTTGGGCAGGCTGAAGACGATGAAATCGCCCACCCGCCCCATGTCCTGCCCCGGCGTATCGGCCATGTAAGAGTGGCAGGCGTCTTCAATGATGGGCAGACCGTGGCGGCGCAGTTCCGCCAGGCCGCGGTAGGGAAAACCGAACTCGTGATTGACGAATAGCGCTGCCGTATTGTCCTGCATCTGACGCGACCACTTGCAGACCTTTTCGATCTCGCGGGTGACGCAGCCGCTAATGTAGAGATTGCCGGTCGTGGTGAGGATGGTGACGCAGTCATCCGGCTTGAGATTCAACGCCCGCAAGGCCAGCGCGATGCCTTCCTTGCCGCATTTGGTGAAGCACCAGCGGCGTGCTGCAAAACGCTGGTCCAGCGCCTGCGCAGCCGAGGTGGAGGTCGGCAGACGCAGATTGCGGGCCACATCCTCGGTGCGGAAAGGGCTGATCCGGTAGCTGGGCGCGTAGAACGGGTCCGGGTGTAGGACGAAGCCGTTGCGGAACTGGATCGCAGGCGCTGTGCTCATAGCTTCAGCTTGAGCACTACGCCCATATCGGCCAGATAGCGGATGTCGAGCTGATCGGCTATGGCGTACATGGCCTGCACCAGTTCGGCGGACATATTCTTCATCATCGAATTGGGCAGCACCTTCAGCAGGAAGCCCTTCTGGTCAACGATCTCGAAGCCGGCCTCATCGACTTCGCGAGAAAGCTGCGCGAAATCATAGACCCGCATGTGGCCCACCAGGTGATCGCGCGGGCTCAGCGTATCCAGCGCCGGCTGGATACCCATGAGCACAGCCAGGCGGCGATGGATAGATTCAGCGTTGGGCACCGTCAACACCACCCGAGTCTGCGGACCGCACCACTTGCGCACGCAGGCCAGCGTATCGGCCGGGTCGGACACATGCTCAAGGATGTTGGTGGCCAGGATGGCGTCGTAAAGGCAGTCCGGGCGGAACTCCGCGAAAAGCGCATGGTGAATACGAACGGCATCGCCGTAGATCTCGCGGGCGTTCTTGACCAGCAGTTCTGCGCCTTCGATGATATCGACCTTCATGCCCGCTTCGAGCAGTTGGCGGGTGACATTGCCTTCGCCAAACCCCATTTCCAGCACGCGGCTGCCGGGGGTTAGCCAGCTATTGACCCACTGCGCGCACAGGCGGTGGAATTGCTGGTCGAACTCTTTGTCTGTGACCTCGGTATTGAGGTGGTACTGACTGGCGATCTGGTTCAAAGTATTCTTGTCAACTACAGGTTTCATCAAAGTGCACCTTCCTGGTTTGCGATTTTCAATGCCTGGATAATATGGTCGTTAAGGGTCACAGAGACATAGCCACTGGCCGCCCCGATCAGGGTGACCTGACTGAATGTCTGCGCGATGCGCTCGCGGCGCTGGTTGAACTGTTCCATCTGGGCGTGTGAGGGAATGCACAACGCGCCGTTGAAGCTGCGCCTTTCGCAGGACAGCACGGCAGCCGGATCGATGCCGTAGCGGCGCAGCGCGGCCTCCCAGCGCTGGTTGCGTTGCGGGCTCTGCTCGTCCCAGTTGTTGGAATTACATTCGAGGATGATCTTGTGCTCCGGGCCCTGCTCACCCGCACAGACGCTCTGGTCAGTAATTCGATAGAAGGGCGAGGCTGTTTCCGGATCGATCAGGACCGCAAACCGGTGCGCCAGTCCCTCTGCCTTTACGCTCAGGAAGAACAGATCGAGACTGGCGCGTCGTCCCGGCGCCCGCAGCACACCGTCTGGTCCCAGCAACTGGCCGGGATCCGCACCCCATGCCAGGCGGTTGTAGGAGAAGCTGCGCTCGCCTACGCGCAACATGGAGGTAGCGGGATCAACTACGACCTCCTTGGCGCCCTCGATCAAGGTCACGCTGGGCAAGGCCTGCACGGCACTGGTGATGCGGGCGATGAAGGCGCCAAAATGCGGGTCGGCCGGGTAGCGGAAAATGGTCGGCTTGAGCGACTGCGGCGTGGCGGTGAACTGGCTCAGCAGGCTTTCCGGATAGAACAGGGGGGCCCAGCCGTTGCGATGGAACACGCCTTCGATCTCGCGGGTGGGAATGCCCAGGATCTTGCCAAAGATTGGCTCGATGAACAGGTCATGGAAAGTAATGCCGTGATTGGCCCGCGACACCTGCTCAAAGGGCGTGCTGGCAAGCGGACTGCCAGGCTCGTTCTTGGTACGCGGATGCAGGGGATTGGGACGCGCGAGGATGTCCTCCAGCTCGGCGCAGATCTTCTGCTTCACCTCGGCCGACAGGGTGTGCACCACGTCGAAGTGGTTGCTGATGATCAGGTCATCCACCAGCTCTGCGCCAAAGCACATCCGGGGCGTGGGTAGCGGCGCGGTCTGCACGAAACGCGACAGATAGCTCTTCACGAAGTGGACGTAGCGTCCCACATCGGCCTTGCGATCAGGACTGTAATGATCTAGGTCATCAGCCGGTTCGCCGAAGAGATCGAACTCGAAGTTGGTCATGCCGGCGTCGTAGATCTCGCCGTTGATGCCGATACCGCCGAATATCCCGCCCCAGGAACGGGAAGGATTGATCAGCACCACCTCCTTGCCTTTATTGCCCAGCCTTTCGGCCAGCACCAGTGCAGACAGGCCGGAACCGAAAATCAGCCAGTCAGTATCCCGCTTCATTACTTTACCTCCATATCAGGACTGCCCTGCCAGACCATTTCCAGCTTCAGCGATTCCGTAAAACCAAGATTGCGCTTGAAATTCACCAGTCCGAAATTGGGTTCCTCGCGCAGCGTAGAAATGCCCACGTCGAGCACGGCAAAACCCTCACGTGCGCAGAAGGCATAAATATGCGAGGCCAGCATGGCCACCGGGCTGTAGGGGCGCATGTCTGGGCCATCGCCCCAATACAGCACGTACAGCACCTCCGGCGAAAGCGCTAGGCACAGGGCGGCCGCAACCATCCCCTGACGGCTGGCGTCGCGATAGACGGCAAACAGATGCAGCCGCTGCGGGAACAGCGACGCCATCTGGCGCACCTGTTCCAGCGACATCGAGATTGTCACCCCGAGCCGGCGGCGGTTCTCCGCCAGCAATGCATGGACCGCCGGCAGCGCCTGCCCATCGAGCTTGTCACAGACAAAACCTTCGCGCTCGGTCTTACGGATTCGCTTGACGTTGCCGTAGTCGATGCGGTCGATGAAGGCCCGCCCATCAATGCGCATGTCGTTGTTGAGCTCGGCCTCGCGCGGCAGGAAACCCAGTCGGGAAAACATGTTCACGCTTATCGCCAACAGCGCGCCATCGTGACTCGCCGGCGCACAGCGCACCCGCACGCTGCGCGCACCCTGCTCCTGCAAGTGCGCCATCACCGCTTCAACGAAACGGTACAGCACCTGCAGCTCGATCTCAGCGTTCAAGCTCAGGCCGCCATACGTGCCGCGCCCCGGACTGACGAATACGCCGTTATCAGTAGCGTGAAAGGCTAGCGTAGCAAATACCCGTTGATCATTGCGTCGCACCAGTTGGGCATAGCAATCCTGCGTCGAGCGGCTGTGTAGGCGGAAATACGCCGGCTCGTTGAATAGATGATTGCCCTGCGCCGCAAAGAAGGCATTAATAAGCAGATCGAACTTCTCGTCAAAGGAAAGGATGTTTGGACGGGTCACGTTTTTGTCGTAAACCAGCAAAAGCGGTTGGAAACGCCTTTTGTGATTGGATACACCCAGCTTTCACTTCCGCCGGTGAGAACTTTTCTTATCATGACTTTCACTTTAGTAATGCGTTCAGGACGTTCAGGAAGTCTACACACCAGGCCATGGCTTCTTTGAGCCCTTTCCCAAGGCTGTGTATCGGGTTTTAGCCCAGTAAAAGTTTGCCTTCGCTGAAATCCGCCAAAGAATAGTGCACATCCCCCGCACGGAATTCACGATGGAAGGGTTGCGCTTTATTGAGGTGTGGAAACCGCATTCAAGTAACGCCGAAATCGGGTCACGTCCGCACTACGTTCAATGCGAGTTCATGGGCCAGCATTTCATCAATGACATCGAAGAAGTTGACAGCGTACTGCCACCCCAGCTCTTCTTTCGCGCTTGCGTTATCGCCGTAAATATCGTCTATATCGGTTGGGCGAACAAGCTCTTGATTAACTACGACCCTGCATTCGTCGATGCCCAGTTTTTCGAATACGTAGGTAACGATATCTCTCAGAAGAATGGATCGTCCGCTGCAAATAATGTAGTCTTTCTGCACAGGTTGCTGAAGCATCAGCCACATTGCTTTGACGTACTCGGGCGCGTATCCGAAGTCACGCCGAATATCGATATTTCCAACCTCTAGATGCTGACGCCGCCCCAGATAAATTTGTACGCTCTCTGCGACCACCTTCTTTACGAAAAAAGTCTTCGGCCTCAAGATAGATTCGTGGTTAAACAGTACACCGCTGGCAGCCTTGAGATCAAAGGACTCTCTGTAGGTGCTCAATGCCCAAAATGCCGAAGCCTTGGAGACGGCATAGGGGCTTGCCGGTCGCATCTGTGTGTTCAAGGTGATGGGCAGGCAGTCAACATTACCATACATCTCGCTGCTTGATGCGTGATAGAGCCTAATATCGCCACCAACCCTCCGCATCGCCTCTAGAAGATTCAATAGCGTGACGACGTTGTAGCTAATAGTGTCGATGGGTTCGTGAAATGAGCGCGACACCGAACTTTGTGCAGCGAGATTGTAGATCTCGGTTGGTTGGTGTTGCGTTATCAATTCAATGACCGAGGGCAGATTCGTCAGGTCCGCGCTAGCGTAGATAACCTGATCGTCAATATCCAGAATACGGTGATTCTCCAAGTTGCTCGTCTTTGCACGCAACACGGCGATGACGGCATAGCCCTTCCCAAGGAGGAACTGAGCTAGATAGCTCCCGTCCTGTCCGTTGGCGCCAGTGATGATGGCCCTCATTTGCTTCTCAAGTAGCTGTGAAACGAAATGGAGTGCTGCGATCTATATGTCGCACACAGAACATCCAGAGCCTTGATGTCAGATCGAAGCACATTCTGGTTATAGAAAGGGCGAATGAGCGCCTTCTCAGGGTAATTGCGCAGCATCCAATTGGCATAGGTGTCGTAATCCGACACGCAGGATTGCTCGGTGGGCGAGGATGTAGAAATATAGGCGTCAAACCATGACTGCTGTGTCCGTGCCTCGAGCTCCCTCTTCATTTGACCAAGAAGATTCTTGTTGAAAATCATCATGTGAGAGGTAAGAGACCATTTCGTTGGTGCGTCGTATCCGAAGAGGTGTCTGAACGAGCGGAAATAGGGTTGGTGCCACTCCTCGTTTGCGTATAAGACGTATTTGCCTTTGCATACAAAACAATTTCTGTTGACGTAGACAGTGTCCGAGTCGACAACGAGGTAGTCATCCATCTCAACGAATCGGTCGCCGGAAAGCTTTAGGAGCTGTTGAAACAGCCACCCGCTTCGATCCTTTCCGTCAACGCAGTAATGAATGTAGTTCTTGCCGAAACCCAGCACAGATATCTCATCGACGAAAGTCAAGTTGTTGTCGATGCAAAACTTTTCAATGCGCGGATCTTTAGGTGCAACGATGTAAATCTTGTTAACTCGCTGCTCCACAAACCTGAGTGACTGAACGACGAGGCTCAATATTTCGAAATCTTTTGAAATGGTAGGAATAACGATATCAATCTTTCTCGATACATCGCAGTTGCGATATCCGAATCCGATTTTCAGCCTCTTCATTAACCTTAATGCTAACCACCACATGAAAAGCCTCAGGTTTCCCCTTGATCGATAGTGGTTGGCCAGAATTTCGATATACTTCATAACGATCCGTTATGATTCAAATGATAGGCATAGCGCTCATACAGATGCCTTATCAAGACCATGGCCCTATCCTGTTAAGCACCTTCTGTCCGTAAAATCCAAGTATCCAGCGCAGCGACTTCTTTTGTCCGAAGAAATAGCGGAGATCGGCCAAATCGCCGTCCTCCAGTTTCCCCCCTAGCCAGGCGGCGAGGACCGGGTACATGGCGCGTCTCACGCCATGTACTCCTGACATACGATCGATTCGAGACATGGCTTTGGCTATGTTTCCGAGGCGAAAGTCCACGTATGCACACCATACCTGCAGATCAGGTGAAGAAACCTGGTCGTAGCGGACGTAGGCTTCGTCAGGAGTCATGGTCAGACCTTCCGAGCAGAATATGTTTTCCGCTTCCGCCCGATCGGCTAGCACATGAAACATGTGGTGACCTCGCGCCAGTTTCCGCGGGTCCGCACAAGGAAAAGACAGAATATCAGCCCTCACCTGTGGGGCAAACTTGTAGAGGCATTCGATGAAGATGTAGAACCAGTTACTATTCAGGTTGCCGGCACGGGCCTCTCGAATATAGTAAGACGGTCTTTCTGGCAGTCGCTGATAATAAAAAGGGAAGCCCGCAGTGCCAATGTTTAAATTGTTGGCCATCAAGCGAAAGCCGAACCCCTGAGTATCGAATCCATGGTGCTCCGGGTATCCTCTCGCTTTTTCAAACGCAGCCCGCGTGTACAGCAGATTGCCGATGACCGGGTTGGGTCGGTGGGAGACGAGGTCAGTGAAGCATTTTGGCCCTGCGGGGTAGTTAATCTGCCGGACTGGCACATCAACTGATTCATTAAAAAAAATGGATTTTCCCGCTGCCAGTCCGTCTACGCCGAGTTCCCGTATTTGCTGCAATGCTTGAGGCAGCGCACCCTCTATCAGGATATCGTCACTGTCGAGAAGAAAGATGTATGAGCGTTGCGCCAACCGAATACCCGTATTCCGCGCTGCACCGCCTCCCCGGTTGCGGGGGGTCTTGTGCAAGACGATATTGCGATGGCGGGACTGGTATTGGCACATCAATTCCCAGGACGCGTCTGTAGAACCGTCGTCAACAAGAATGATCTCCTGGTCCGGAACGCCGCTACGCAGCGCCGAGTCCAATGCTTCAGCCAACGTTGCCTCCGCATTGAATACCGGCATGACGATCGAGATCAATGCGTTTCCCTCTTGCCTAGACGTTCCAGCTTAACAACACCTGCCTGCACAGCTATGAATTTGTCCGCAAATCTCAACGGCGTTGTTCCGTGTGTGATCCAAATAATGGTCATCGTGCTCTTTTCTCGACTGATGTTTGCAACCACCTCCGCCTCGGTGATCGCATCCAGTGCGTTTGTTGCCTCATCCAGAACAAGCACATCTCTGGATCGATAAATTTCACGAGCTAAACCGATGCGCTGCCTCTGCCCACCCGAGACCCTGGCACCACGTTCGCCCACCATCGCGTTGAGACCATCCGGATGAGAGTTCACCATTTCCTCTAGACCACAAATCTTTGCAACCTCTTTAATACGCTGCTCATCGATTTCAGCCTTCGCCATCCCCAATGCGATGTTTTCTTTGATACTTCCATCAACCAGAAAAATAGTCTGCGGCACGTAGGCGATGTGCCTATGCCAAAGATGTTCTTTGCCTCTTATGTTTTGGCCGTCCACAAGCACTTCCCCGGAACTGGGTGACAACAGGCCACAAAGCACATCAACAAGCGTACTTTTCCCGGCCCCACTCGAGCCAACTAAACAAACCACCTCTCCCTTTGCTATTTCAAGATTCACGGACTCAAAAATGGGCGAATTTTGCTCTGCATAACGAAATGAGACGTTCTTCAGTGAGATGTGCGATTTGAATGATAGGTTTGAGTTCTCGGAAATTTGTATTGGCTCAGGGGCAGCAGAAAACTCTCTTGACAACAGGTCGATACTTGGCGCGGCAAAGCGTATTGCCTGAAGCGCATTGAGTATCCGATTAGCGCTCGGCATCAGCCGAAAAGCGGCGGCGGCATAAAAACCTAGAATGGGGACGATAGCAGCACGCTGCGTGTCTTGAAGCAAGAGTACGGCCAACACTAACGCCAAAACAGCCAAAACTTCGAGAAGTAGCCGCGGCAGGGTCTGAACTGTGTAGAGCCGTCGACCAGTTGATGCGCTTCCTTCAGCATGACGCGCATAGTCAGAGCAGAATTGCGACTGGAGGCCCCCTATCTTGATTTCCTTCAAAGCACCAAAACTTTCCTGAAGCTTTTGTAGCCTTTTGCCCTCGTGGAACTGTCGCTCTTGCCCCCAGCGGCCGACGTGCCGGCGCATACGCCAATGGAACAACCCGCCCAGCATGCCCAGTGCTCCTGCCATAATGAATGCCCCATACGGGTTCACAGCGATCAAAAGAACCAGGATACAGAGTGCAACCAACAGTTCTGCTATCAGGCCACACAGGGGTGTAAGCGCGTTATGGCAGAAGTTGCTAATCTCCCCAACAATATTTCGGATGAGTTGGGCGCTGTTACGCTCCACAAAGAACGAATATGGCCTACCAAGATAACTGGCGAGTAATCGCTTTGAAAGTTCGGCCTCAAGCTTAAAAATGAACTTTGCCTGGAAATAAGCAAGCAACGCCAAGTAACTGTTCTTGATCACGAACAGGAACAATAGCCCAAGTACAATGACTTGAAGTGAGTACCCTGCAAACCACTCAAGCATGCGACTGATAAAATCGCTATTTAAAGAAGGTCCGGATAGTCCGGACGGAACCAGCGCCCCTAAAAATGGAATGATCATCCCTAGGCCTAATGCTTCGAGCAATGTTGCGATTGCGATGAGACCTATCAGAATCCAGAATTGGCGTTTGGCGTGTTGAGGCAGTATCCGCCAGATAGTCAGCGCCGACTCAATGATTTCCAATTTTATTTTCATTTTATCTGACTGACCTGCTGATATGTGGTTGCTCAGCATTGCTTTTGAGCGTCACGTCGAAATCGTCTCCGACAAACTCAAAACTGCCACAGCAATTGGTAGTCATGCGCTATTTCTTTACCGATACCATTTTTATACAAATAGTTTTTTACCAAAGCCCCTTTCCCGGGTGCCATGCCATATTCACTTACGAACCTTTCAAAACAATCAAGTTCACGAACATTCACCCCGCTCATGATTTGAGCATCTCTTGGGCTATCGTCGATTAGAAGCAAACTGCCTGTGCGCATTTTGGGCAACATGACCAAAAACTCATGAAAACCATGTATCGCTGAAGCTAGCGGCGAACTCCAATCTACGTCCCATGAGTCGAGATACACCAAATCCGCTGACTCCAGATTCTTTGTGTATTCCCTCAGAAAAGAAACCGAGTCATCACAAAACAGAGTGGTGTTGGCCGTACAACGGGGGCGCAAAGCAATCGTAGGCATTATTCTGATGTCGACCGTTGAAAAATGGCCCCCGAAACTATTTACGTACGAATCAAACAACAGAGAACTGTTTGTGCCCCAAGCAGAAGAACCTGTTTCGAGTATGTTTGCAGGCTTACTCGAAAGCATTTCAAGCGCCAATGAAAGCGTCTTCCTGCAAGGGTGATCCGGGTCTGCATAATCGCGAAAATGGGCCTCGACGACACTCTGGACGGAACTGTATTTTGGTCGCACCGCAGTACCAACCACACCACCAGTTTTCGCTAGAAGTGGTGACAATCGGTCAATTCCCCGCGATATAAATTCTTTTATCACTGTATCCCCTTCACCACGGCTAATAACTGTCATTTAAGAAAACCCTCGAAATTTTGGTTTTATTCGCGGTAATCCATGGCCTTGTAACCATGATGTTTGATGAGCTCGTCACGCTCGGCCGACTTGAGGTCTTCTCGGACCATTTCGGCAACGAGCTCCTCGAAGGTTGTTTTGGGCGTCCAACCCAGTTTTGCCTTGGCTTTAGAGGGATCACCGAGAAGTGTTTCGACCTCTGTGGGCCGAAAATGGCGTTGGTCGACGGCAACAATGAGGCTGTCACCACCTTTTGGATTCCCGCCTTTGTCTGAATGACGGTTGATCCAGTAACCTTTTTCGTTCACACCCTCGCCTTCCCAGCTAACTTCCATTCCCAATTCCTTGGCAGCGGCATTGACGAAGTCGCGCACGCTATATTGCAAACCGGTGGCTATGACAAAGTCTTCGGGCTGTGCCTGCTGCAGCATGAGCCACTGCATTTCCACATAGTCTTTGGCATGACCCCAGTCACGCTTGGCGTCCAAGTTGCCCAGGAACAGACATTCTTGCAGGCCTAGCTTGATGCGCGCCAGCGCGCGGGTGATTTTGCGGGTGACGAAGGTTTCGCCGCGGATAGGGCTTTCGTGGTTGAACAGGATGCCGTTACAGGCGTAGATGCCGTAGGCCTCGCGGTAGTTGACGGTGATCCAGTAGGCGTAGAGCTTGGCCACTGCATAGGGGCTGCGCGGGTAGAAGGGGGTGGTTTCCTTCTGGGGGATTTCCTGCACCATGCCATAGAGTTCGCTGGTGCTGGCCTGGTAGAAGCGAGTTTTCTTCTCCAGGCCTAGGATGCGGATGGCCTCCAGAATGCGCAGGGCGCCAAGGGCATCGGAGTTGGCGGTGTATTCAGGCTCTTCAAAGCTCACGGCCACGTGGCTTTGCGCGGCGAGGTTGTAGATCTCGTCGGGCTGGGTCTGCTGAATTATGCGAATAAGGCTAGAGGAATCCGTCAGGTCACCGTGGTGCAGAAAGAAGCGGACATCTTTTTCACGCCGGTCGCGGTAAAGGTGGTCGATGCGGTCGGTGTTGAACAAGCTGGTGCGGCGCTTGATACCGTGGACAATGTAACCTTTGCCCAGTAGAAACTCGGCGAGGTAGGCGCCGTCTTGGCCGGTGACGCCTGTTATGAGGGCGACTCTGGATTGTTCTGTCATTCTGTGTTCCTTCAAGACTGTGCAGCGTGGTTCTTCAGGAAGTCTTCGTAGGCTTTAGGCAGGCCCACTTCTAAACTCACCTTGGCTTGCCAGCCCAAGGAATTAAGGCGCTCACTTTTCATCAGCTTGCGCGCGGTGCCGTCTGGCTTGCCGGGATCGAAGATGATATCGCCCGCGTATCCGACTATCCTGGCAATGGCTTCGGCCAGCTCACGGATGGTGATGTCGTACCCGCAACCCACGTTGATGTGGCTAAGCATGGGCTGGGTGTGCTGCCGGTAGGTGGCATGTGCAAGACTCATGACGTGCAGGCAGGCTGCGGCCATGTCGTCCACGTACAAGAATTCGCGACGGGGTGTGCCAGTACCCCAGATGGCAACGCTGGGTGCCTGGTTGATTTTGGCTTCGTGAAAACGGCGAATTAGGGCCGGAATAACGTGGGAGTTTTCTGCATGGTAGTTGTCGCCAGGGCCGTAGAGGTTGGTAGGCATGACACTGCGGTAGTCCACACCATGGCTACCGCTGTATTGGCGGTTGTAGCTTTCGCAGAGTTTGATTCCGGCGATCTTGGCAATGGCGTAGGGCTCGTTGGTGGGTTCCAGCGATCCAGTGAGCAAGGCATCTTCGCGCATGGGCTGTTGGGCCAGCTTGGGATATATGCAACTGGAGCCCAAAAAGAGCAACTTTTGTACACCGTTGTTGAAAGACGCGTCGATGACGTTGGCCTGCATCATCAGGTTCTGGTAAATGAATTCAGCCGGGTAGGTATTGTTGGCGTGGATACCGCCTACTTTGGCGGCGGCCAGATAGACTTGATCGAGCTTTTCTGAAGCAAAAAAGGCGCGAACGGCGGCTTGGTCAGTCAGATCCAATTCGGCATGGGTACGGGTGACGATGCGTTCGGCCGGGTGGTCCTGGGCCAATAAATGGCGAACAATGGCCGAACCTACCATACCACGGTGGCCGGCGACATAGATTTTGGGATGAACGCTCATACGTCGGTTCTGCCGTAGGTGTCTTCAAACCGGACGATGTCGTCTTCGCCCAAGTAGCTGCCAGACTGGACCTCAATGATTTCCAGCGGGATCGTTCCAGGGTTGGCGAGACGATGCTTCTCGCCAAGTGGAATGTAGGTGGACTGGTTTTCCGTCAATAGGAGCCGCTTGTCGCCATTTGTAATTTCGGCCGTTCCACTCACGACCACCCAATGCTCGGCACGGTTTCGGTGTTTTTGCAAACTGAGGCTTGCACCTGGTTTGACTTGGATGCGTTTGACCTTGAAGCGCCTACCTTCATCAATGCTGTCGTACCAGCCCCAGGGGCGGTGCACCTTGCGGTGCAGGGTGTGCTCTTCGCGCTTTTGCTGCTGAAGGGCGTTGACGATGTGCTTGACATCTTGGCTACGCGAACGGTCGGCTACCAGCACGGCATCGGACGTCTCCACCACCACCAGATTCTGTACGCCCACCAGAGCCACCAAGCGGCTGGTGGCATGCACCAGGGTGTGGCGGCTATCGGTCGTCAGCACATCGCCCACATGGGCATTACCTTCATCGTCTTTGGGGAGAACGCTCCACACGGCGTCCCACGCGCCTAGGTCGCTCCAGCCGGCGTCGAGCGGAGCCATCCGGATGGCAAAGCCGCTATCAGGGCAGCGCTCCATGACTGCGTAATCGATGGACACACTGGGGATTGCGGCAAATTCTGCCTTCCCCGGACGAATAAATGCCGCATCGCTGCTGCGCTGAGCCCAAGCCATGCGGGTGGCTGCTGCGATGTCGGGACGGAAGCATTCGATGGCCTTCAGCCACACAGATGCTTTGAGTACGAACATGCCCGCGTTCCAGAAATAACCTCCAGCCTCTAGGTATTGCTGGGCTGTGGGGGCATCGGGTTTTTCAACAAACCTTTTGACAACAAAAGTTGGAGTACATTCTACATTAGCATGGATATAGCCATAGCCCGTTTCCGGGCGATCAGGAGTGACGCCCAGGATCACGATAGCGCCCTCGGCCGCTTGGCCGATCGCGTCATGCAAGGCGCGAGTGAGAGCCGACGTATCGACCAAAGTTTGGTCTGCCGGTGTGACCACCAAGATGGGGTCGTCGCCGTTTTCAACTGAGGCAAGTGCGGCTAGAGTCAATGCTGGGGCGGTGTTCCTAGCCACTGGCTCCAGAAGAGCTGCGCCGGGCGCTATACCGATTTCACGCAATTGTTCTATGGCCAAGAAGCGGTGGTCTTCACCCGTGACGACAAAGGGATCTGCTGTGTGAATGCTGTCCGCGCTCAGCCCCATCAAACGTTTTGCAGCTTGCTGAAACAGGCTTTCTGATCCAGTGAGGCACAGGAACTGTTTGGGGAAGCCTGCTCGCGAAAGCGGCCACAGGCGAGTGCCAGAGCCACCACAAAGAATAACGGGTTGCACCTTCGCTTTACTGGTCATGAGGTAACACTCAACCATTGAAACTGCTGGAAACGCCATGTACTGGCACACATGTCGTATATGTTGCGCTTAGCAATCCAGTTCAATACTTCACTCGCCTTCTTTGGGTTCGCATAGCATGCGGCCACATCGCCCGCTCGACGCGCAACTATCTTGTAAGGCACTTTACAAACCGATGCTTCTTCAAACGCTTGGATCATCTCAAGCACGCTGAATCCACTCCCTGTACCCAAGTTAATGGCATGCCAACCGGTGGTTTTAGACAGGAAATTCAATGCAGCCGCGTGCCCTTCAGCGAGGTCCATCACATGAATGTAATCTCTGACGCCCGTGCCATCTTCCGTGGGGTAATCGCCACCGAAGACATTCAAGTATGGCCGCTCCCTTGCGGCCACTTGAGCGATGTAGGGCATGAGGTTGTTGGGCACACCGGTGGGGTTCTCGCCGATCAGCCCACTGTCGTGTGCACCCACTGGGTTGAAATAGCGCAAGCAGGCGATGCGCCAGTCGGGGTCCGAGGCTACCAAGTCATTCAATATCTCTTCGATATGCAGTTTGCTACGGCCATAAGGGTTGGTCGCGCTAGTGGGATGGCATTCATCCAATGGGAGGTATTTAGGTTCACCATATACCGTTGCACTGCTACTAAACACGAGCGTCTTAATATCTACGGACTGCATGGCCTGCAACAGGCTAATGGTGCCTTGAACATTGTTGGCATAGTAGTCGACTGGTTTTTTTACAGACTCGCCGACAGCCTTCAAGCCCGCAAAATGAACTATCGCATCAATGCGATGGGTTACAAGCGTGTTTTTGAGCAACGCGGAGTCGCGAACATCACCACTGACAAAAGGAATGCGCTGCCCAGTGATTTGCTCAAGCTTTTCGTGTGTGGAGTCACTGCTGTTTGACAGGTTGTCATATAAAACGACCTGGTGACCTAAATGCGATAGCACGATCGCCGTATGGCTGCCGATATAACCCATCCCGCCAGTAAGAAGGATGTTCATTGACTCAGCCGCCCCTCTACTCTGCGCACATCAATAAGCTCAGACCTCAACGTCTCAATCTCTACCTGAAGGGCTTCAAACTCAGACATTTTGAGCTTATGAAATTCTGCTGTCAGCTTCAATTTCTCAGCGACCCCAACTGACGTGAACAAATAGGCATGGCGCAATTTAATTTAGATTGCCTGAAAGCAGAAATTAATCGTACCAAGCCCACTAGGTCCTTGGCAAGCGCCTACTGACCGCCTCCCCAGCGCCTAATGCATATGGAGGAAAACTTCAAAATTGATTTCCTATTGGAACCATCAAATTTGTGAAGTAGGGATAAGAGAATCAACTTAATTTTGGCAGGCTACCGCAGTGCCGTTTCACGATCAGCAAGCGCGAACAGCAGGGTTAAGCAGGTACTCCGGAGCAATCGAGTGCAGCAAAAGAAACTGATTAAAACTCAACAGACTTGCTTAATTGTGCCACACCGTCATGGCTTAAACTACGGTTTGGCAGGCAAGCAAAAGCTCGGGCTGATTCTGATTGTTGCGTTATCCAAAACAAAACGCCCAACTGAAAACAGTTGGGCGTTTGAATTTGGTGGTGCAGTGTAACACCACGCCAAACGCTCATCCCGAAGTCATGAGCAAGTGGGCTGAAAAAATTCAGGTTAGTGAGTAGTTGATGACCTACTTTCGGGGCTTTCGATCATCTACTCACATGTTCAGATTTCAAGTCGCCGCCATGGTCAACAGTCGTTCGCGGCCATCGAATGCTTCTGATCATGGCTCAATCCCAATGCTCTGGCCCGCGTGCTCCCCTCCCCGGGCAGTCAGAAATTTGCGACTTTAGGAAGTTTCCACTTGGACTTCGGCAGGAAGTACGCATGAATGGTCATCCCTGCAACTACTGGAGCAACCCAATGGACACATTTCAATTTAGCCCAAAAATCGCCCTGAACGAAAACGAGCTTGCAACTCGCTGGGGAATCAGTCCCAAGACCTTACAACGCTGGCGCTGCGAAGGTCGTGGCCCCAAATACTTCAAACTGTCGAAACGGGTTTCGTATCCCATCGACGAAATCTTAGCGTTCGAGTTTGAGTGCTTACAAGAATCAACCGATGGGGCCACTTGCGATCCTGAACAATTCAACCACCCGAGTTTTCTGACCGCCCGAGAAATTGCCGCAAAGATCGACATCCCGCTTTACTTGCTGACTCACCCCGGTGAGCGGAAAAAGAGCGGGATGCCGCACTATCGCGTCGGGAAAACGGTGCGCTTCAAACTGGATGAAATCTTGAGTTGGGCGCGTCAACGCACAACAGAAGTCGAAAGCAAAAAACAGGCGGCACCTCGAATCATCCCTCTTGGAAATATCCAACCGGGCCTTACGCGAATGATGTGACCAAACTCGGCGCTGAACGTAGGAACGCCACCTGAAGGTGGCGTTCTGTCTTCGTGGGTGACCACTTACTTTGCCCACTCAATAAATAATGGAAGCAGAACCGAGCACCCCTGTAAAGCAGCTGCAAGCGCTGTAGCATAAGCTGCCCATCGATTTCATTCACCTTGCTTTTTCACGGTTTCGATAAAGTCATCACCATCAACTGAAATCGAAGCTGGGAACCATCCGTCTTTAGCCGCCGAGAGCTTGGCTACCAGCGGCAGACCCCGCTGATCGACGACGACGTGATGTTTGCAACCGAGCTTGTCCCTGTCGGTGGGGTTGGGGCCGGTGTGATCCCCGCCGAGGGGAGGGAACGAACGCTGGCCGAGTCAATGCTGGCGCGTTCGCACTCGATCTGGTCGTACTGCCTTAACTTGTGCAAAGCATGAATCATGCAGGCGCTTCCAGACTTTTCTTCTAATAATGCCTATGCGTTCGTAAGCCCAATAGGCATAAGCCCCTCCGTTTAACTAAGTGCGAATGGATTCAACCAACTTCATTAGTTTTATGTGGAAATCGCAGAAGAAATCGCGTTTTACCATGATCAGATGATACTGACGCTGTGCCACCATGGATTTCTGCGATAGCCTTAGTGATTGATAGCCCCAGTCCTGCACCATCAGAGTCTGGGTGAGAGCGTGAAGGATCAGCCCTAAAGAAGCGATCAAACAGCCGAGGAAGCACTTGAGGATCGATCTCTGGGCCGGTGTTTTCAACCCTGACCTCTGTAGTCAATTCATTGGAGACAATGACAACCTCCACCGCCCCGCCCTCTGGCGTGTGCCTCAATGCGTTTGAGAGTAAATTGCTTACGGCGCGGCGAAACATTAATCTATCCCCGAGAATTTCGCCATCGCCACTAGTCGCCATCAAGATTTTCTTTTCCTCTGCTACCGCCTCGTAATACTCGCATAAAGCTAAAACTTCGAGAGCTGCAAAGAACTTTTCTTTGTGAGGCAAATTGACGCTACGCTCAGTTTTTGCCAAGTACAGCATATCGGCAACCATGCGGGCTAGACGTTGTAATTCCTCGGCATTGGAGGCGAGGATATCCCGGTAGTTGGCGTTATCTCGCCGAGCAGCCAGAGTCACCTGGGTCTGAGTGAGCAGGTTGCTAATTGGGGTGCGCAGCTCGTGAGCCAGATCTGAGGAAAAATCCGATAAACGTCGAAAGTCCTCTTGCAGTCGCTCCAGCATTTGGTTGAGGGTTTGCGCTAGATCAGCCATCTCTACGGGCACTGCCTGAACTGGCATGCATGCTTGCAAGCGTTGAGCAGTCACGGCGGCTGCATGCGCTTTGATGGCCCGCAGGGGAGCAAGACCCAAATAGACTGCTGACCAGCCGAGCAGGCCGCTGACCAAAATGGCTGCCGCTGTGTATACCCCAAGTGTGCGCAGCAGTTCATCCAAAAAATGCTGGTGGTGGGCCGTATCCGTGGCCAAGATGATCACAAGAGGGGACTCGGGCGCGTAGTGCGCGTTGGCATGAAACTGCTGAACACGGTATTGTCTCTGCCCGTGTCGCCCACCCTTTAATGCATGCAAAAGCGTTTCGTGCTCGGGGAGTAACCAGCGATTGGTTGCCGGGAATCCCTCGGTCTCAAACAGCTTCTGCCCTGTGTGCGTGGTGACTTGCACGTACAGGCCATGATGATGATTGAGTGATTCGGAGAGACGCCAACGCAGGTCTTCGGCAGAATTGGCACTGGTCAGGATGTCATCGATTAAATGCTGCTTGTCCTGCAATATGCTTCGGTCCAGATCGCTGAAATGGCGGTCTGCCGCCGTCATGAACAGACCGCTTAGGCCCAGCAAGACACAGGCTGCGACCAAGGTGAAGAAGAAACTCAGGC